>RCND010000682.1_pt1 | contig 20938 bp, 18 predicted proteins | sample 2041351 | NCBI WGS metagenome assembly RCND01 (sample SAMN09708230, study PRJNA481090) | Marine sediment metagenome, whole genome shotgun sequencing project. | biome: marine sediment; feature: ocean; material: sediment; isolation source: Sewage treatment plant 12B marine sediment (STP12B) ... | reverse complement strand
ATTCGTTTTTATTATTTGGGGTTAATAAGGATTCTTTTTTATTCCATTTATAGGAGTGATGGGAAAACATTTCCGAAATTCGCTTAAGTATTTATATTTTGATTGGATGGATAACATAGCTCATTTTTTTGATGAAATTCGGAAAGAAAATCTTCCTAAAATTAGAACCCTAATCGCAACCGAACCTAATTTGATACATGCAAGGGATTCTCGTGGTAGTACCCCGTTGATACTTGCTAGTTATTATGAATTTTCAGAGATAACAGATTTTTTACTTGAAAGTGGAGCTGTAGTTGATGAAAAAGATGGCACGGGGAACACAGCTTTAATGGGTGTTTGTTTTAAGGGCTTTATCCCCCTTGCAAAAAAGTTAATAGAAAATGGAGCTAATGTAAACGAACGGAATACTATGGGGGCCAGCCCATTAATTTATGCTGTAACTTTCAACAGACCAGAAATTGCCCAAATGCTTTTAACCAAAGGAGCCAATATAGCTGTAAAAGATGCACGAGGCAATACGGCATTAGACCATGCGAAGTTGCAAGGATCTCCTGCCTTAATTGATTTATTTGAAGGCAAAGGATAACGAATATAGCTTCTTGTTTTTTAAAAAAAAGCTAAGATATAGTATCATTGTATTATTATATTTTGCTTCATAATTTAGAAGCTTTTGGTGAGTTACACAGCGTGTTGGCATACGGATATAGTAGGACGAGTTTACAAGTATTGCTATAATCTTTCACCTTTTTTAGCAGAATATCACTTTTTATTGAATGAAGGAAATGGAAGAAAATCTTAAAATTGCATTGATACAAACATCCCTTATTTGGGAAAGCCCCGAGGCCAATAGGGAAGTATTCTCTAAAAAAATAGAGTCGGTCTCTAAGGATGTCGATGTTATTATCCTTCCAGAGATGTTTACCTCGGGTTTTACTATGTGCCCCGATAATATCTCTCTTTTCGAAGATGAGGCTACCCTAATTTGGATGCGAGGTATGTCCCAGAGTTCAAATACCGCTATTGTAGGAAGTATTGTGTATAGAGAAGGAACAAAGAATTACAATAGATTATTGTTCGTTAAACCAGACGGTAGTGTTTCTACGTACGATAAAAGGCATACGTTTACGCTAGCCGGTGAACACGAGAAATATACGGCAGGAACCAAGCAGTTGTTGGTAAATTATAAAGGATTTGTATTTTGTCCCTTGATTTGTTATGACCTTCGTTTTCCTGTTTGGAGTAGAAACACGATGGAGTATGACGTGTTGCTTTATGTGGCCAATTGGCCAAAGACAAGAGTAGAAGCTTGGGATGCTTTGTTAAGAGCCAGGGCCATTGAAAATATGGCGTATTGTGTGGGGGTAAATAGGGTAGGGACAGATTTCAACGGTCACAGCTATTCGGGACATTCTGGGGTGTATGATACGTTAGGAAAGCAACTATTATTTTCTGAGGATGAGGCCATTTTAGAGGTGACTCTGTCCAAAAAGCACCTAACGGAAACACGACAAAAGCTAGGGTTCCTTAATGATCGAGATGTTTTTAGTCTTTTAGAGTAAAGGTTTCAATTTTCTCCCAGTTCGCACGTATCTCTATAACCCCAGGATAATAACTCACTTTTTCTGGTTGTGCCTTTTTGAGATAACTTCCCGTGTCCCATTTTTTGTTTTGGTTCTCATCAAAAATGATTCGTACTAAATAGTTAGCGGGGTCAATATTGTTAAATTCAAAAACTTGCGGTCCCTGGGCATATATTTCGCGTTGTACCTCTTCTTTTTCATTAAGGAGCTGGACAATAATAGGGTAAGAAATACTGTCTCCGTTCACATTCATTTGTAAATTACCGTAATCCGAAAGGATTTTGGTTCCGAAGGAGTACGCGAGGGTGTCGTTCGTGTCACCAAAAAAATCTAAGACCGTACCTGGTAATAACTGCATTTTGTAGTTTTCGTTTTCTTGCAGTTCAAACAAGACATCCAATTTATTTTCTAAACTATCCAAAACAAGTGTGTAAGGGACGTTTAAGGAATCTTTGTTTATTAAAGTGATTTTAGAACTATCTGCTTTCACCAAGGGCGTATTTGATAGGATGCTTAACTGTTTATCAAATTGTAGAGTTCCTCTTTGGTTCAGGTTCAATAACAGGGTGTCCATTTCTACTTTTCTGTTTTTGACACTAAACGTATCCTGCACTTTTAGTTTCTCGTTGGTTACGGTAAAAATGATGGAGTCCATTTCAAATGGGGTAAACCAGTAGTTTAAGGTGTCTTTGTTCCTTTCTTTTAGGATAGTAGTTGAAACGGTATCTGGTAATTGGGTCAAGGTATTTATTGTAATATCGTTTCCATCGCCATAATAACCAAAACTAAATCTATTTTTCGCAACCATGGAAGGTACTATTACACTATAATCAGGCTCTTCTTTGAACAGGCTGAGTAGATAGATGGAGTCTGTAGGTAGGGTTATTGTATCCCTTATAAATCCAATTTTATCTGCTTTTTGGTCAAAGATATTGTCTTTTGAGGCATCTTTGAGTCCAATAAGGGCATAGGTCCCTTCCTTAAGGTTTCTCAATTTGAAAATCACAGTACTGTCCAAGGTGTTAGTGATGTAATTTGGAGGTTTTTGGTAGACCGTAGAATCGGTGTAGGCAGAATCTATCTGGTAAAGCATTACACTAATAAAATCATCTGCAGCTTTGTTGAAGGCGTCTTTTACGGCACCTGAAAGTTCTAAGGAATCAATATACGTACCCGTAGAAAACACATAGGTTAAAAAAGAATTTGGATTCTCCTCGTTGTTGTCTACGATACTTTGCCCAAAATTTAGGGTGTAGGTTGTATTTTCTAGTAGCGTATCCTTGATTGTAATCTCTATGAATTTACTTGCTCCGCCTTGTGGCGTTAATAAAGGCTGATATTTAAGAGGTGGAGAAACGATGAGCTGTTCTTGAACATCCTTTAATTTCACAAGCTCATCAAAAGAAAGCCTAATTTTTTGGGTCTTAAAATTTATGGACATGTTTTCTGGCTCCGCTTTTAGTAACACTGGAGGTGTTTCATCCTTAGGACCTCCTGTGGGCGTTCCTCTTCGGGCACATTGATAAAAGGCCAAGGCCATGAAAAAAACAAAAAAGACGGCTAATACTCTTCGTAACATTTGTATAGTTCTCCAACAAAGAAACAACATATTTAATAGAAACTAAATCAAGCCAAATTGAAAATTTGAAGCTCTTCTGCTACATAAAAATAAGTTTCGTATTTAGTCGCAAAGCCAGGGCAATAATATAGACAGCAACTCTTTTGATTAAAAAGTGTAATGCGAATCCAACTAAAATTAACTGGAACTTCATGGTATATGCTTTTAAGCCTCAAGTATTAACTCAAACAACGACTGCCATACTTGCAACGAATACCGTAGTTCCAGGCACTTTTTTTATCTCTGTTGCGCAGAGTTCCATTGTGGCACCTGTGGTAATTACGTCATCTACCAATAAGATAGTTTTGTTTTTAACGAGGTCTTTGTTGGTAATCTCATAGAGCGATCTATTGTCATACCAACGGCTCAATCGTGTTTTCTTTGTTTGTGTTCTGGTATTGGCCGTCTTAATAAGTAGTTGATTGTTATATGTGCTGTTAAGGTGAAACGCCAGTTTTTGGGCGAATAGCGAAGTTTGATTATAGCCTCTTTTTCGTAGTTTTTTTCTATGCAATGGAACAGGGATTACATAATCTATAACAGGTAGGTTACTGTTTTCTTTCAAGATAAGGCCAAACCAATCTCCTAAAAATTCACCAATTTGCTCTTGACCTTTATATTTTAAGTGATGTATTAAATTTTTTACAATGCCATGATTGGTAAAGAATAGAAAGGAATTTGCCTTTTTAATGTTAATTCGACCGTAAAAAATACGGTCTATTGGGTTTTCTGCGTTAAAGGTGTACTCGGTGAGTGGCAGCTGATGTCGACAAACGGTACACACGTGTTTCTCTCCTCTGTATAATTGCGCATTACATCCAAAACATACCACGGGTAATAGGAGGGTGTTTATATCGTTTATTATCTTTGATAGCTTGTTATGGGTCAAATCCTGTAATTTTTTGTTAACCTACTTAACGGCCAATTTTTAATGGATAGTCAAGATAACAAATTCAATTATAACATAATCTTTGCTGCACTTGTTGCCGTTGTGATAGGTATTCTTATTGCTTTTTACTACAGTCACGCGCAGTCTGCCTCTCAAATCAATTTTTTAGAAAAGGAAAAGAATATTTTGATAAGCGATCTTACGCTTATGAAAGCTGATGTAGACCGTATGTCTACATTGAACGAGGTAAGCGATATTGAGCTCCAAGATTCTAAGTATAGGGTGCAACAGTTATTAGATTCCGTTGGAAGGTTAACTTTCACTATAGGTAAATTACGGGAGTTTAAGACAGAATTACGAAGGCTAGAAGCGAAGAACGATAGTCTTAAGTTGAAAAATAATTTCCTTAGATATAACAATATGTTATTGACCGAAAAATATGAGGAAACCAGAAACGAAGTAGAGATTTTACGTTCAAATAGTAGCTCTCTTGCAGAAGCGGAGGCGCTGCAACGTAGAAAAATATTAGAACTGAACCAAAAATTAAAGACCAAAAGCTACTTAAAGATGGATTTTTCCGAAGGGCGTGGTTTTAGGATGCGGAGTTCTAGACCAGTGGGTACCAACAAAGCTTCTACGATAGAGAAGTTAAGAGGTTGTGTCACTATTCTTAAAGATGCTAGCGAAGTCGAATCAGAAAAAGTTATTTATTTACAATTCTTGGATCCGAACAAACAGATAGTAGAAGACAATGCCAATACGATTACGGTTAATGGAAATGTCTACAGTAAGCGTGTAGAATTTATATTCTTGGGCAGCGAAACCTCTGTTTGCGAGGTGATAACAGTTCCTGAAGGTTCTCTAAAAGAAGGCACGTATACCATTAATGTTTTTGAGGATGAACGTTTGATTACCTCTTCGGAATTTGAATTGAAATAATTATACTCCTTTATTACTAAAAATTCTATTTTTGCCACATGGCAAATCAAGAAGATAAGTTTAAGAAAGTTATATCCCATGCAAAGGAATACGGTTACGTGTTCCAATCCAGCGAAATTTACGATGGGCTAAGTGCTGTTTATGACTATGGTCAGAACGGGGCGGAGCTTAAGAAGAATATAAGAGAGTATTGGTGGAAGGCCATGGTACAGCTCAATGATAATATTGTTGGTTTGGATTCGGCTATTTTCATGCACCCAACTATTTGGAAAGCCTCTGGTCATGTAGATGCCTTCAATGACCCATTAATAGACAATAAAGATTCCAATAAAAGATATCGTGCCGATGTTTTAATAGAGGATTATGTGGGTAAACTGGATTCCAAGATAGAAAAGGAAGTAAAAAAAGCAGCCAAGCGCTTTGGAGATAAATTTGATAAGGAGCAGTTTTTGGCTACTAACCAGCGTGTTGTTGATTATAAAGAACAAGGTGATGCCATTTTAAAACGAATGGGTCAATCCTTAGAGAAAGAGGATTTAGCTGATGTAAAAGCCTTGATAGAAGAATTGGATATTGCCTGTCCTATGTCTGGATCTAAAAATTGGACAGATGTAAAACAGTTCAACCTTATGTTCGGCACTAAGTTAGGTGCCAGTGCGGAAAGTGCTATGGATTTATATCTAAGACCGGAAACGGCACAGGGTATTTTTGTGAATTTTTTGAATGTACAGAAAAGTGGTCGTATGAAAATTCCATTTGGAATCGCCCAAACCGGAAAAGCGTTTAGAAACGAAATTGTGGCGCGCCAGTTTATCTTTAGAATGCGGGAGTTTGAACAGATGGAAATGCAATTTTTCATCCAACCTGGCACGCAAAAAGAATGGTACGATACCTGGAAGGAAAAACGAATGAAATGGCACCTTTCCCTAGGATTGGGTCAGGACAACTATCGTTTCCATGACCATGATAAATTAGCGCATTATGCCGATGCAGCAGCTGATATAGAATTCCGATTCCCATTTGGTTTCAAGGAATTGGAAGGAATACATTCCAGAACCGATTTCGATTTGGGAAGCCATGAAAAATTTTCTGGTAAAAAGTTGCAGTATTTTGACCACGAGACCAATAAGAACTATGTGCCCTATGTTTTGGAAACATCTATTGGCCTAGATCGCATGTTCTTGGCTGTCTTCGCAACTTCACTACAAGAAGAAGAATTAGAGAACGGAAGCACCAGAACTGTTTTAAAGCTCCCTGCGGTCTTAGCGCCTACGAAAGCTGCTATCTTACCCTTGGTCAAGAAAGACGGACTTCCTGATGTTGCCCGGGCAATAGTAGACGACCTAAAATGGGATTTCAACGTCACCTACGATGAAAAGGACGCCGTAGGTCGCAGGTATAGAAGGCAAGACGCTAACGGTACACCTTTTTGCATAACGGTTGATCACCAAACCCTGGAGGATCAAACGGTAACTATTCGTCATCGCGATTCTATGGAACAAGAGCGTGTTGCGATTGCTGATTTAAAAGGGATTATTCACGAAGCTGTTGATATGAAGACTTGGCTTAAAAAGATGGATTAAAGTTTGTACCCCAACCGAATACTGCCATAATAATTCCGGGCATCGCCCGGATAAAAGTAACGCGGTTCCCGACCTCCAAATCCTTGGGTATTAATGAGTACGGATTGCGCGTAAACGACATCGAACAGATTGTTGATACCAAAATCGATTCCCAGTGTAAAATTATCGCTTAGTTTTTTGAGATAGCCCATACGAGTGGTAAAGACCGAAAATGAATTGCTATCCAAATCACCGGCATCGGTTAGTGGGATGGCACTTACATATTGGTGGGTCGTATTCCAATAAAAATTCTGAAATAAGCGTAATTGGAGTCCAGCTGTTCCTGTTATCTTAGGAACTCCTGTAAGGGCGTTTCCAGAATAATCAACACCTTCATCGTTAAATTCTAAAAAGCTATGGTCATTAAATGTATAATTGACAAAGGGTGCTATTTGAAGATTTTTTAAAACGTCCCAAGTATAATTTAATCCTAGCTCTAGACCATTATGTCTCGTTTCCCCAGCATTTCTACCTACAAATCTATCTTCGTCTATGCGTTCGCCTACTAGTAGATTATTGATTCTCATTTGGTATAAGGAGATGTCTATTTTCAACCTTCTTTCATCAAAAAAAAGTTGTGCACCCAGCTCATAGTTCATTCCGATTTCTTGGGCAATATCTGGATTAATAACACCATCGGGAGTTAAGGTTTCTTCCACGCTCGGGTTCGAAAATCCGCGGCTGATATTTGCATAAATTTTATGGTTGTCCGTAAGCGCATAGTCTAGCATTAGGTTTGGCAATACTATGGCCTTAAAATTTCTGTCCGCGCTTTTGTTATCGCTTCCAGCGTTGAACAAGTCACGGTAATCGTATTGTGTTTTGTTGATGTTAAGCCCTAGTTGTGTTGAAAATTTTTCGGAGAACGGTATTAAAAGCGTTCCAAAAGCGTTCCATTGATTTCTAAATTCTTTATTTCGGGCAAATTGATTTCCTTTTAAACTTCCGTTGCCATTGTTCTCTTCGTATCGGTTTTCAAATTCATCCCAGTCGTATTCGTCTTTAAAGAGTTCTCCTCCAAAAGTGTATTGCGCTATCCGATTATTAAAATTGAAGCTTCCAGAAAACAGTGTTCTTAGTCCGTATCCTTTGGTAATTTCTTCCAAAATACCAAAAGGTCTAGCTTCCTCTTTGTCTAGGTAATTATAGAAGACACTCGTAGAATTTTGAAAAGTATCGTTGAATTTATGTACAAGATTAAGTCCCACCAAGGTATAGTTATTGTCCTCAAAACCTTGGGAGGTGCGCCAGGTAAACGTAGCTTGCTGCGGGTTTTCTGCAAAAGCGGTTGCACCAAGGGAACTCGGTATTTGTGCTGTAAAATCTATATGGTTTACAAGCAGAGAGATGTTGTTCTTCGTATTGATTTGATACGAAGTATTGAGTAGTAACCCATCCCGTTCAAAAGTACTGTTCTCGCGGTAGCCATTAGTTTCCATGTGGCCGTATTGTAATCCTAATCGAAGTTTGCCGTCATAATGGTTAAAAGAGAGGTTGTTTTTTATGAGGCCAAACGATCCAACAGTGAGGTTATTGGACAAATTTGTGGAAATACCCATAGCCTCTTTTGGGCCTAAAATTATCGCTCCGCCCAGATTAGCACCGTGGGTAGTGCCCTTTGGTCCTTTAACCACTTCTATTTGGCTTAGGTTTTCTAGGTCAAAAGCTTCGATAGAAGAAAATCCGGATCCGTCGGTTATGGGAATATCGCTATAGTACATACGTAGCTTGTTCGTCCCAAAAAGGGTTCTCGACCCAATACCACGTATGGTAATACGATTGGTGTTCAAAGCACCAGAAAAAACATAAACTCCAGGAATTTGATTCATAGCGGGTACTATGGAAACAGGACTGTAGTTTTGAAAAGCACGTGCAGATATGATTTCGGAAGGGGTAATTCCTACTGTGTTTTTGATGCGAAGTGCATCCAGTAATATAACTTCGTCCAGTTGAGTTACACTATCCTTGTTTACAGGATTTTGTGACCAACTGTAGCTGGTTAAAAATAAAGAAATCAGAAAAAAGAAATACCGTTTCATGCCTTAAAAGTAAGGCGGCAAAAATAAGGATTAAAAGCGAAAGCCTAGCGAAATACCACCACGGCCAACAACTTCTACGGTATTATTTGAATTTAATAGATTACGGCCAACGCCACCATAGACCTCTGCTACAAAACCTCTCTTGGAAATAAATTTTCCACCTAAAGAGACACCAATGGCAAAATCTGTATATTTTTCCGTATCGTAATTGCTTTGCATTGTTACATCATCGAAATTAATATAAAACTCATCAGAGGTTTTGTTAAGCATGCCGAAACCTTCTACAAAAAATCCCTTTGCATAGCCTTTGGAAAAATACCTACGGTAGTAGGGTGTGATGGAAAATTCCCTGAGATAATCAAAGGTATCGTAATCGTCTCCTAAATTAACAAGTGCGGCAATACCAAAAGAAGATTCTTCATCTATAACGCGTTCATAAGAACCGTCTAAGTATTTAAAAACTACAAGGTTGAATAAATTCAATTTCACTTCATCCCTATCATTTTCGGGGTCGGTAAAATCCTGCGCATTCATATAACTGAAGGAAACGCATAAGAAAACTAATAGTGCACATAATTTTTTCATAACAAAGCGGATTTTAGTCTTAGGGCGAGATAATTTTAATTAGTACGCCAATTTATAGCTTTTAACGATTTGTCACATAAAAATTAACAAATAATAAATCCATTAAAAACTGCTGTTAAATAGATGAGTTGTGTGGATAAAATTAAGTTCATTCATCGTTTAAAAAGGGAACATTGTGTATTTTCGAAAAAAAAAGGCACACGTGAAAATAGTATCATACAACGTAAACGGTATAAGAGCGGCGTTAAAGAAAGGATTTTTAGATTGGTTACAGGCAGTAGATCCAGACGTGGTTTGCTTGCAAGAGATCAAAGCGCAAGAAGAGCAGTTAGATCTTTCCGTTTTTGAAGCCGCAGGCTATCCGAATAATTACTGGTATAGCGCTAAAAAGAAAGGGTATAGTGGCGTAGCTATCTTATCAAAAACTAAACCCGATCATATAGAGTTCGGTACCGGTATAGGTGCTATGGATTTTGAGGGGCGTAATATTCGTGCAGATTTTGGGAATTTATCAGTAATGAGCATGTATCTTCCTTCAGGCTCTAATATGGATAGGCTAGAGTTTAAGTTGAATTACATGGATGAAATACGGGACTATTTAGATGCCTTGAAAAAGGATAGGCCAAACCTGATAGTTTTAGGGGATTATAATATTTGTCATGAAGCCATAGATATACATAATCCAGTGGGCCTTAAAAATGTTTCTGGTTTTTTACCTGTAGAGCGGGAATGGATTAGTAACTTGATGGAAAGTGGATTTATAGATAGTTTTAGGCACTTTAACAAAGAATCTGAGAATTATACGTGGTGGAGTTATAGAGCAAATGCCAGGAATAATAATAAAGGTTGGCGCCTAGATTATGCAATGGTAGCGGAGCCTTTAAGGGAACGGTTAAAACGATCGATTATCTTATCAGAGGCTAAACACAGTGATCATTGTCCTATTTTAGTTGAGTTAGATTAAATGCTAGTTATGTCCCGGAAATACCTTCTTATTTTTAGCTTTCCCATTCTAATTGCTCTTTATTTTCTAGCAGAAAATAAGATGGCAACGGAGTATGCCGGAGTGAGCCCGCATTTGAAAACAGAAGATTCGGGAAAGAAGTTGGCGTCAATCTATTGTGCAACTTGCCATAAATTACCTAACCCTAAATCTTTAGACTTTGCTACTTGGAAAAATAGCGTACTACCTAATATGGGGCTTAGGCTAGGACTCAAAATCGATGGTAAAGGATGGGATGCCGATATGAAACCCCAAGAAGCGAGTTTGGTAGATGAATTAAACGTGTACCCAGACTATCCATTGATTTCTGAAGAAGATTGGACCCTGGTAAAAAAATACTATTTGGAAAATGCCCCTAAAAGTTTACAGGCTGTGGTAAGAAATGAGGAATCTTCCGAAGCCATATTTCCCTTTACTGCGCAAACCATTAGTATTGGAGATTCCAAACTGCCTCAAGTAAGTCTTTTGCGTTATGATTCTGTTACTTCAAATTTATATATTGGAGATTTTAAAAGTCTTTTTGTGCTAGATAATAGTGGTAGTATCGTTAATACGTATACCTTGGATAGTCCGGCTTCTCATTTAGATTTTGATACCGATGGAAATCCATTACTGCTTACTTTAGGAAAACTTTCACCATCAGATCAGTCTTTGGGAAATTTGTATCGCATGGGTGCAACATCCGGAGTAGATACAGAGACGCTATTCTCTAATTTAAAACGCCCTGTAAATTTTATTGCAGAAGACCTTAATGCCGATGGAAAACCGGACTTGGTACTCTGTAGTTTTGGGCATTATGGTGGTACTCTTTCGTGGTTCGATGATTTTGACAGTTCAAAAGAACAGGTACTGAACACCTTACCAGGCACAAGAAAAGTTGAAATATCCGACTTCAATAAAGACGGGAGACCGGACATTATGGCCCTAATGACTCAAGCAAGGGAACAAATAATTATTTACTACAATACTGGGAATAATAATTTTGAGGAAAGAACAGTATTGAGTTTTGATGCTGTAAACGGTACAAGTTATTTTGAATTGGCAGATTTTAATGCTGATGGCTATCAAGACATTATGGTAACCAATGGTGATAACAGGGACTATTCTGCAATTGACAAGCCATATCATGGGATACGAATTTTTCTTAATGATGGGAATGATGTCTTTGAAGAATCATTCTTTTATCCTATGTATGATTGCGGCAAAGCCATGGTACGAGATTTTGATATGGACGGGGATTTGGACATCATCGGCGCATCACTCTATTCGGAATATACCGATAACCGCAACGCAAAGGAGAGTATTGTTTATTTGGAAAACAACGGAAATTTAGATTTTACTCCGTCGTATATGGAAGTTCCTATTCATGGAAATTGGCTTACCATGGAAGTAGGAGATTTTAATAACGATAATCGGTTGGATGTAATGCTGGGCACGTTTATCTACAATATCCAGGAGATGATGTCTATTTCTTTGAATACGGGGGTTACGGCCTTTCCTCAGGTTTTGTTGTTAACCAATACAGCACCTTAGACCTAGGTTAAACTTCAAAAATTGATACCTGTCCGCTATGGATATTTTATTTAGTAATTTTGCTGCTTTTCAAATTTACATTTTCCAAATACTATGAAGTACACGAACCTTCCCCATACAAATATTGAAGTAAGTAAAATCTGTCTAGGCACCATGACTTGGGGCAAGCAGAATACAGAGGAGGAAGGACACGCACAAATGAATTATGCCTTGGAACAAGGGGTTAATTTTTTTGATACGGCAGAGTTATATCCCGTTCCTGCGCATGCCGATCGGTACGGTCACACAGAAAAAATCATAGGAAGTTGGTTTAAAAAGACCGGAAACCGTGATAAGGTTGTTTTGGCATCAAAAATTGCAGGAAATGGCGATTATACCAAATTTATACGCACCACTGGTTTTTCTCGAGATTCTATCATAGATGCCGTAGAAGGTAGTTTGAAACGTTTACAAACCGATTATATTGACCTATATCAATTGCATTGGCCAGAAAGGAATACCAATTATTTTGGTAAACGTGGTTATGAGCATGATATTACTGATCATTGGGAGGATAATTTTCATCAAGTTCTGGAGACTTTGCGCGATTTAATTCGTGAGGGTAAGATACGGCAAGTGGGTATTTCTAATGAAACACCTTGGGGTACCATGCGCTATTTAGAGGAGAGCAAAGTACATGCGGCCTTACCCAGAACTATAACCATCCAAAACCCTTACAGTCTTCTGAATCGTCTTTTTGAAGTGGGTCTTTCTGAGATTGCAATACGTGAAAAAATTGGATTATTGGCTTACTCTCCTTTAGGTTTTGGAGCTTTGAGTGGTAAATATTTGGGAGGAAGATTGCCAGAAGGATCACGGATTTCCTTATTCCCTAACTTTAGCAGATATGTTGGTGAAGTAGCTACCCAAGCTACTCAAAAATACTACGAGTTGGCCCAAGCAAACGACTTGTCATTGGCTCAAATGTCACTTGCTTTTGTAAATACAAGACCGTTTATAACCAGCAATATCATCGGGGCTACTTCCATAAAGCAGCTGAAGGAAAATATTTCTAGCATAGAAGTAGAACTTTCGGACGAAGTCTTAAAAGGTATTGAAGCCATTCACAATCAAATTCCTAATCCTGCACCTTAAAATGATGTATCTAAGGTTTTTACAAATGGGATTTGGTCAAATAGTTTTAATTATTGCTGTTATCATTATAATTCTGGTCATGGCCAGAATTATGAGAGATAAACGTTAACCAAATAAATTTTGGACGATATCTTCTATTTTTGAGGCAAGCAGTACCTTTATTTTTGTTTTTTTAAGCCCAATTTTATTGCTTTTAGATACAATAATGGTGTGATACCCCAATTTTTCAGCCTCTAAGATGCGTTGGTCTACCCGTTGTACAGGTCTCACTTCGCCGGCAAGGCCAACTTCTGCGGCAAAACAGATGCCTTTTTCTATAGGAATATCCTCATTGCTGGATAAAATTGCGGCAATTACGGCCAAATCAATAGCAGGGTCATCTACCGAAATACCACCTGTAATATTCAGGAATACATCTTTTGCACCCAATTTAAAACCAGCCCTTTTTTCCAGTACGGCTAAAAGCATATTCAGACGTTTGGCATTATAGCCCGTAGTAGAACGCTGAGGAGTTCCGTAAACTGCCGTACTTACCAATGCCTGTATTTCTATTAGTAAAGGGCGCATACCTTCTACCGTAGAAGCAATAGCGGTACCACTTAGACCTTCATCGTTTTTAGAAATAAGCACTTCGGATGGATTGTTAACTTCACGTAGTCCGCTTCCTTGCATTTCGTAGATACCCAATTCTGCGGTAGAACCAAAGCGATTCTTTAAAGACCTAAGAATGCGGTACACATAATTCCTATCCCCTTCAAATTGTAAAACGGTATCTACCATATGTTCTAAAATCTTGGGTCCGGCGATGGATCCATCTTTCGTAATGTGGCCGATTAAAATTACTGGAGTGTTAGTTTCCTTAGCAAATTTAATGAGTTCGGCGGTACATTCTCGTATTTGAGATATACTGCCTGCGGCCGACTCAATGTGATCGGAGTGTAACGTCTGTATAGAATCGATGACCACGATATCTGGTTCAGTCGCTTCTATTTGTTTGAAAATGTTTTGGGTTTTAGTTTCGGTAAGAATAAAGCAGGTTTGACTATTGGGGTGAATGCGATCGGCGCGCATTTTAATTTGCTTTTGGCTTTCTTCCCCAGATACATAAAGTGTTCTGTAAGGTAATTTGAGAGCAATCTGTAAAAGCAAGGTGCTTTTTCCAACGCCAGGTTCACCACCGATTAGCACAAGTGCACCTGGAACCAATCCACCACCAAGAACGCGGTTAAATTCTAGGTTATACGTATCTAAACGTAGTTCTTTTTCTGTACTTATTTCGTTTACCAGTAGTGGTGTAGAAACCCTTTTCGCAGTATTTGTGGATGTTTTCCAACTGACTTTTTCCTCTTTTTGGACAACTTCTTCTACCACCGTGTTCCATGCTTTACACGCTGCGCACTGCCCTACCCATTTGGCATATTGAGTACCGCAATTTTGGCAAAAAAATGCCGTTTTTGTCTTGGCCATCTTTAGTTTTTCCCGTTTGGGCTAAAGGTAGCAAGAAGTTTGAATATGGCAATTATAGGTTACTTGCAAAGGCGTCCTATTTTTTGCTACTGCTATTGTTCAATTCGCTGAAGGCTATAAAAAATGAGGCCCATGCCATCAGAAGGGATAACCCGTTATAGACCAATACAAATTCTCCTCTGAGTCCAAAATAAGTAAATAGGATTCCCGAGACGATGAAGTACTTGGAGTCGATTTTTATCATAAGCGGTAGGTATTAAGATTTGGGATGTAATCATAAGTAGGTTTAGAAACCGAAATCGGCTTTAAGTGCGTCCATTTTTTCAAGGGCTAATTCTTTGGTCAGAAAATCGATTTCTTCCATCAAAAAGGCTTTTTCAAAAGTTTTAAGGGCTTTTTTGGGCTCGCCCATCTGTTCGTAATATTCACCTTCAAAATAGAAACCAAGCATAGTTTCCGGATATTGTTTTTTGCAAAGGTCCGAGAGCGGTTTTAGAGAATCAAAATCCTCTTTTTTTCTGCTAGCGGCATAAATTGCCATAATATCATTAAGTGCCACGGGTTTGCTAAAGCCAAATAGGTCTTCTATACCCTTATATTTAGCTTCTAAGTAATTAAATACAGGTTCTTCTGAAGTAAGTATTTGCGTTCTATATTCGGTTGGACTAATAGGTTTGAACATGCTAAAGATGTTGTCAAACGCTTTTCCAATGCCGTAGGTAGCTACTGAGATATGATCGGCATCTTCATAGGTATCGAAGAAATAGTGTAAGCTCTCCTTGTCAATCGCTTTTATACCTTTGTCCATGGCCAGTATAGCGTCCGTACTCTTGGTTTTTTCTCCTTCTAATATAAGCTGATAAAAGATTTGCTTGTCAAAACTACCCAGACGGCTTGGTACGCGGGTTTCCATTTCTGGAGCTAAGGTTGGCGAGATGCTTACGTAGGCGTTAAAAAGTGAGTTGTCTTTAAACAACCAGTAATTTTGAAAATTAGCACTGATATCGTAACCTACCACAATCTTAAACGGAGCCGTGTTGTAGTTAAGGTCTAGGTAAGGAATGATTTCCATTCCTAAAAATTCAAAGAATTTTTTTGACTTTTCTTGGGGAAGTCCTGTTTCTGAATCAAAGGCGCAATCGTCAAATCGAATGTCATTTTTACTTTGATTTATTCCTACCACGATACTTTCTGGTGCACCATGAAAACGGCTATAAAATTTTGATGTGGCTACTACTTGCTCAAAAAGGTATTCCGCATCTAGTACTAGAATTAATGGATATTTTTTGGTATCGTCAAGTTCTTCCGGAAAATAATAGTGAACATCTCGTCGCTCCTGAAGTTTAAAGGATTCAAATATTTCTTGAGTTGTTTGGGCGCTGGAAACAAGGCCTAAAAAAAAGATGGTGAAGAATAAAATGTGGCGCATTTTGTGTTTTTCAACAGTATGGCTACTGTTTGTTTCTGTTCAATAACGGTAATAGCAGAAAAGATATTGCACCAAAAACAACGATCATCAAGGTTTGTGAAATCCATATGATCCATCCAAAGGCATCTCCGGCTACAGAGCTAATACCAAAAATAGCTAAAGCGTTACTTACCGCTATAGGGTATAGACCTATACCTCCATTGGTGGTGGCCATCGCAAAAGCACCTGCAACAAAGGCTACCAATAGTTGACTGAACGTTAGTTCCACAGTTTCCGGAACTGTGAATTTTATGACCCAGAGCATGCCAATATAACATCCCCAGATGAATAGGGTATGAAACACAAAAGACCATTTTCGTTTCATCTTAAAAATGCTAAAAACACCATCCAATAATCCTTTTACAAAAGACTTTATTTTTATAGCGATACTGTTGGATGATTTTTTGATGAAAAGGATAAAAAAAGTACCAGCAACTAAAGCAGCTCCTAAAAGCAATAATATACCTTTTATATCTAGCCCTTTTTTCTGTAAAACATCCATGATTACATCTGTTTGTAAAACCAATGCCAGAAGCACGATGGATAACAACATAATTACATCGATTACCCTTTCTGTTACAATGGTGCCAAAGCCTTTTTCGAATGGTACGTCTTCGTATGTAGTAAGGGCTGTTGCCCGTAGCACCTCTCCTGTTCTTGGTATACCAAGATTAGCAAAGTAGGACATTAGGATAATCAGTAAATTATTTTTTAGTTTGGGCTGGTATCCCAGTGGTTCTAATAAATAATTCCAACGAATAGCGCGTGAGACGTGGCTTAAGATACCCAGTAGTATAGATAAAGAGACCCAGAGCACATCCGCCTCTTTTATATAAAAAAGGATTTGCTTACGATCTTCGGGACTTGTAGCATTATAGGAGTACCAAACCAAAAAAACTCCCAGAACAATCGGGAGTATTGTTTTTAGATTTTTTTTTAAAGTGTTTGTCAAAATTAGTTTAACAAGTTATTTTCCTCGTTAGGGAATACAAGTGAGGGGTTAAATTTCTTTGCCTGTTCAATATCCATTCTGCCATAGCATATCAATATTAAAACATCACCAACGGCAACTTTTCTAGAGGCAGCACCATTTAAGGTAATTTCTCCACTGCCACGAGGCCCAGGTATAGCGTAGGTTTCTAATCGTTCGCCATTGTTATTGTTGACTATTTGCACCTTTTCTCCTCTAATAATATTGGCAGCGTCCATCAAATCTTCATCAATGGTAATGCTTCCAATGTAATTTAAGTCAGCCCCTGTGACCTTTACTCTGTGTATTTTAGATTTTACTACTTCTATTTGCATGGTTCAAAAGTAATTAATTGAGCGCTATATTGTCTATAAGTCTAACGTCATCTGCAAAAACGGCAATGAAGGCTCTATATTTTGTGTTCTTTATTTTTTGTTGAATGGGGGTCAACGTAGCAACATCCGTTATTTCAAAATATTCTAGTTTAAAATCGGTATGCTTTTTAAATTTATATTCTACCCATTCCTTTACTTTAGGTGCATTTTCCGTGCCAAATTTTTGTTTGGCAGCTTGCAGTGTTTCGTATATAAAACTAGCTTTTTGTCTTAGTAGGGGATTCAACCTTTCATTTCTGGAACTCATGGCTAAACCATGGGGTTCACGAACTATAGGGCAGCCTATAATGTCAACACGTATTTTCTGTATTTCAGTCAGTTTTTGGATAATACGCAATTGTTGAAAATCCTTTTCGCCAAAGTAAGCTCTTGTGGGCTTAATTAAGTTGAACAGAGCTTCTACTATGGTTCCCACACCATTAAAATGTCCTATTCTAAAGGCTCCTTCCATAACCTTTTCCAAACCATTGAAGGCATAGGATTTTGATACGGTTGCATTATCGTATATTTCGGTTATTGATGGAGCAAAAACAATAATTTCAGACGATATCGCTTTTATAAGTGCCATATCCTCATCTAGTGTTTTTGGGTATTTTATAAGGTCTTCTTGGTTATTAAATTGTGTAGGATTTACAAAAATGCTTACTACTACCTTGTCATTCTCAGAAAGGGCTCTTTTTATAAGCGAGGCATGGCCCAAGTGTAATGCGCCCATAGTAGGAACAAGTCCTAAGCTATGGTTTTCAAGTAGGCTATTAAGCTTTTTGTGAAGTTCTTTTTTCGTGTTGATGGGTACCATGTAAAAATGTCATTGGCAAGCAAACTTACTATAAATACTGCTAATCTCTATATTTTTTGTAATTTTGCATTCGCCTTTACGCAAAAAATTAAAAATAACTTTTATGAATGGTAAAAAGATATTGTTTGTATCTTCTGAATTAGTGCCTTATCTACCAGAAAACGAAGTTTCATTAATGTCTTACGAAACTCCAAAAATGGTCAACAGCAATGGGGGTCAGATTAGGATTTTTATGCCAAAATATGGTAATATTAACGAAAGGCGGCACCAATTGCACGAAGTGATTCGTTTGTCTGGGATGAATTTAGTGATCAATGATATGGATATGCCTTTGATTATTAAAGTAGCTTCAATACCAAAAGAACGTATTCAAGTATATTTTATAGATAACGACGAGTACTTCAAGAGAAAAGCGACCTTTACCGACAAGGATGGGAACTTATTTCCAGATAACGATCAACGGGCTATCTTTTTTGCTAAAGGGGTTATGGAGACCGTTAAAAAACTCAACTGGTCGCCAGATATTATTCATGTACATGGATGGATGGCAAGTTTATTGCCATTATACCTTAAAAAATATTATGCTGATGAACCACTTTTCGCAGATAGCAAGATAGTATTATCCGTATATGGTAAAACCTTTGAAGGGGAACTTGATAAGGATATGGTTAAAAAAATAACGTTTGATGGTATTCCCGAGGAAGAAATCACCTCCTTAGGGTCTCCTACCTATAATAATTTGTTAAAAGTAGCTGTTGATTTTTCAGATGCAGTTATTTTAGCCTCGGAAAATATTCCAGAGGAGTTAAGTGCTCACATTGCCAACCTTCAAAAACCAGTGTTGCCATATGTTCCCGTTCAAGAGTTCGAGGAGGCGTATGCCAATTTTTATAACACAGAAGTTTTAAAATAATCGGAATGAAGTTTTTTAAGAAATGCACTTTTCCCATGGTTTTGGGTCTTGCGCTAACTATGGGGTTTTTTAGCTCCTGTGAAGAAGAGATAACAACTATTGGTTCAGGTGTGGTAGGTGCCGAAGCGTTTACATCAGGTACAGAGGTTTATGATGTTTTTACATATAATAAAAATGTAGAGGCGGTCAGAACAAATAGGCTTCCTATATATCAGCTGGGTAGATTTACACATGGTGTTTTTGGTAATACCGAAGGTAGTATTACCACCCAACTTCAGCTATCTACTCCCAACCCTCTTTTTGGTTCCTTTAGGCAAAATACAGAAGATACTTCGGATTCAGATGGTGTTATAAGTACTATTGAAGAGAATGAGACGGTTAAGGAAGTATACCTGTACATTCCATATTTAACAGTTGGTTCAACGAGATCTTGATGGTGTTGTGGATGCTTTGGATGTTGAGCCAGAAAATCCTGATAACGATAGTGATGGCGATGGAGTATCCAATAGCTTGGAGCGCGCCGCAAACACCGATCCATGGGATAATGAGAGTTTAGATGCAAACGCAGACGGTATAAATGATACGGACGACAAACCTATTGTAGCGAATAATTTTGCGCAACGTAGGGTACTGGATAGTATCTATGGAGCAATCGATGCTCCTTTTAGGTTAAAAGTGGAGCAAAGCACCTTCTTTTTACGAGATTTAGACCCAAACAGCAATTTTCAAGAATCACAGGCTTATTTTTCTACGCAAGAGTTTTCTCCAAATTTTGTATCTGATGTACTATATGATTCGGAGGTGTCAGGAGAATTATTTATTGACGATAAGGAAATATTATTATCGCAGGAGGATAATGAAACAACAGATGAGGTAGATGAGTCCTTAACATTTAGAAAACTGAATCCAGGAATACGGGTTCCACTGGACAAGGATTTCTTTCAGGAATATATTTTGAATAAGGAAGGGAGTTCGGAGCTCTTTAGTCAATCTAATTTTAGTACATTTTTAAGGGGTGTACATATATCCCTTGAAAGTGATGCGCTAGAAGGGCTAATGCTGTTGCTGGATTTAAGATTTGCTAATATCCAGATTACCTACACCCATGATTCTTATAACGCTAATAGCACCAATGACGGTTCTATTGAGGTATTGGAAAAGAATTACCAGATTAATCTTATCACCCCAAACCCGCAAACAGGTTCGGTTAATGGAAATGCTGTCAACACATTGATAAACGACGGCTATCCAACTGCTATCGCTGAAACCCTGGATACTGAAGAAGTAACATCTAGAATATACGTAAAAGGTGGTGCTGGGATTTTTGCAGAAATTGACCTATTTGAAACAGCAAATGGTAGAGAGGCAATCAGTCAAATAAAGTCCGAAAATTGGATTGTTAACGAAGCGAATCTTGTTTTTTATATAGACAGGGATCAATTGGACATGGTTGGAGGGATTATAGAGCCGCCTCGACTGTATTTATATAACACGCAAACAAACGTTCCTTTGTATAATCCTTTTACAGACCCTGGACCTACGCAGGGAGATCCTTTTCCGTTATTGAATAGTTACCCTAACTATGATGGGGTGATACAAAAATCTGGGGAGGATGGTATAAAGTATTCTGTTAAGATTACCGATCACATCAATAATTTGGTGTTACGGGACTCTACCAATGTAACACTTGGCCTAACCTTGACCACAAATATTTTGTCGACTGGCTCAGCTAATGCTATGCTTGCAAATGATGAGGAAAGGTTTATTCCGGTGACCTCTACGTTAACCCCTTTAGGGACAGTACTGTTTGGAAGTAATATTCCTGTCACAGATCCAGATTTTGACAAACGCCTAAAGCTAGAAATTTCTTACACTAAAGTAGATTAGGCCTTATTTAGATACTTTTTATATTTTGTTTATATCACTTTATAGAATAAATGCGTTCTATATCCTGAATAACAATATGATTCTTAGGCGTTCAATT
>RCND010000576.1_pt1 | contig 20938 bp, 29 predicted proteins | sample 2041351 | NCBI WGS metagenome assembly RCND01 (sample SAMN09708230, study PRJNA481090) | Marine sediment metagenome, whole genome shotgun sequencing project. | biome: marine sediment; feature: ocean; material: sediment; isolation source: Sewage treatment plant 12B marine sediment (STP12B) ... | reverse complement strand
TCCGACGTCAACACCCTCTTCCTCGTCCTCGGCGGCATCGCCCTCTTGGTCGGAGCGATCGGGATCGCCAACGTCACCCTCGTCTCCGTCCTCGAACGCGTCGGCGAGATCGGACTCCGCAGAGCCGTCGGCGCCACCCGCCGACACATCGCTACACAATTCCTCGCCGAATCTGCAGCCATGGGACTCGTCGGCGGCGTCATCGGCGCCTCCATCGGCGTCCTCGCCATCGTTGCCGTCTCCGCCACCCGACAATGGACCCCGGTTCTCGACGCATGGGTCCCACTCGCCGCACCCCTCGTCGGCGCAGCCACCGGACTCATCGCAGGCCTCTACCCCTCATGGCGAGCCGCCTCCCTCCAACCCATCGAAGCACTCCGAACCGGCACCTAACCCACCGCCGGGAACACGAATGGTCTGTACCTGTTTTCGTGGAGCCAGCTCACTTGAATCAAGCGTGCGGTGGACGGTCGTCACCAACCTCACGCGAATCCAACTCCATAGCGTGTCCATCGCGCGACGTGATGTGAAACGTGGCTTGGGCACACGTAGCGACGCCAACCCGAAAGCCAGTCCAGGTGAGAGTCCTACCCGGTCGCACACGCAGCCGATCCAGGAACTCCGGATCGGCAGGGAGAAGGTGTGGGGTCGAAGATGAAGCCGGTCCGTTCGGGCAATGTCAGAGCAGTTGGCTATGACAGCGACACGGAGACTCGCTTCGTGGACTTCAACAACGGCTCGAGGCTGATCGCCGAAGCCGTCCGTAGGACAGCTACCAAGCACGCCCGTTGCTAGCACACTGACCGCTTGTGACGAGCCGTGATTTTCAGTTGTTTTGGAGTTGGGCCAGTTCGTCGTTGTAGGTCTCAGCAAACAATTGAGCGTACTCAGCGAGAATCTCGTCGCGGCGGTCCTCTATCTGAGCCCAACAGGTGTGAGCCGATAGGGTCACTTCAATGTCGAAGAGCTTCAATTGCTCAAGGCGCCCTCGGATCTCTTCATCGTCGGAACTGGATCCACGGATTTCTGTGATGCGGCGCTGCAGGCCGTCCATGTGGTCCCCGGGTTTGTGGTAGCCGTCGAACCCGTTGGAAGTCATGCAGATCGCCCAATCGTCATGAACCCCGGCAAGGCGATCGTCTCGCCAAGCGCCGCTCATGTGCTCTCCGTACGCCTCGTTCAGGGAGACTCGAGTCAAGTGTTCAGGATGATCCCGTAGGTACTCGTCCTCGGCCCAGCGAACACAGCCTCCCGGGATGACATCGCTGTCGATCGTGACGGTCTCGTGCAGGATCTCCCAAAACGCCTCATCGGCGACGGTGTCAGGGGTGTCGGCTACCGCTTCTGTGAACGTCTCTTCGCCGTGGTCCATCATCCACAGTTCCCATGCGACAGTCGCGGAACCAATCGCCCGAATTCGATCGATACCGGTGAGTCCAGGCGCCAAGTCGATTTCACCGGAGTTCCGGGTTGGCCCTTCGTAGTCGAAGCCGTTACGGGTCATACATGTGATGACAAGGTCGTCCAATGCGGCCGTACGGATCCGATCTTGCTCGTTGGTCTCCTGGATGATGGCTTCAACGTCATGAGACGTTAGATCGACAGGAACCTCGGAGCAGGCCGGTCCAACAAGGGTCAGGGAGGCCGCAGCGGCGACCCCCCAGACTCTTGGGGCCGAACGGAATCTCACCATGTGTAGGAGATGTACCTGGTTGTGCCGGAAACCGAGTTCTTCAAATAGTGCCAAGTCTGCGTCCCCGCCGGTGGGGTCGCAGACACTCTGTCGATGAAGTAAGGGTAGGAGCTGTCGTAGCTAAAGGGCGATACATGGAACGCCACGCCGACCTTCTTACAGTCGAAGTCACTTGAACTGGTCGAAGCCTGGTAGTACGAGTAGTAGCCGTTGTTCGCTTGCACCGAGCAAGCTCCATGGTTGAACGTGATCGCTTCCGCCGGTTCCGGTGCTGCCACGGTGGTGAGCATTGCAGCCAGGGTGGCGGCAACCAGCAGGGCCGCACCTTGGCGAGTTGTTGTGAGCGTCATCTTGGTGTGTCCTTTCTCTACACATCCCACGCCACGCAAGCCTGTGCCACCCTGCTGCGGCGGCTCCTCCTTTCGTGTCCTTCGTCGAACCTCAGCGATGCTGGACAGCTTGCGAGCCTTCATCTACCTATTCGCGATTCGAGCCAGTGTGTTCCCCGGGACTCCATACGTCACTGGGGCCAGGCAACGAAATGCTCCGCCCGTCGGCAACGATGCGGTGCTTGCCCATTCGCAGCGCCGAGTAGATTCCTGGTGTCTCAACTCGATTGTTGGTGGTGCGCTACCAGCCAGCGCGTGCTTGGCGTGCAGCAACAGATGCGATGACTGGATGTAGTCACGGATCATCTCCGGCCGGTGCAGACGCTGGATCGCTTGGTGGTCGAACTCCAGCGGTGTGGCATTGAGCGTCCAAACGCAGACCCCGCAAGAACCCCACACGCCACCGAGAACCGACGCGAAATGACGAACAACCGTGAGCAACGAAAATGTTGCCATACAAGGCTTCTCTGCGAAACTCCAGGTCAGGGCACCGCCCCAATCAGTCTCGACACGGCAGTTGCAACTGGAGAGCGCCACTGAGGGCGCGTAGGGGGCGCGAAAAGGTGCGGAAGCTGGTGATTCCGTTGAGATGCGTTGAACCACCCCGGGTCGTCTCGAGGCTGGTCTTCCCCGGGTTTCTCGGAGTTGGGTGTTTGAATCGGTGGGCTTGATCCTGTAGAGGAAGTCCTCACAGCCTGCTCGCGATTGGGCGTCGTTCGGCGTACCGTGGAGACATGGAACTGAGCACCTGGGCGGAGAATCACGCAGGTGACCTGCTGACTCCGAGAGGGCGTCGGTGGCGGCATGCGCGGGCAGTGGCTGATACGGCACGACAGCTGACGATCGGACTGTCACCGGAGGATGCCGATGTCTTGGTGGCTGCGGCGTACCTTCATGACGTCGGTTACGCGCCAGCGCTGGCGATCACGGGGTTCCATCCGCTGGACGGTGCTCGGCATCTGCGCGTACTCGGGTACGAGCGGCTCGCAGGCTTGGTCGCTCACCACGCCCAGGGGCGTCACGAGGCCAAGCTCCGAGGTCTCGAGGAGGCGCTTGCTGAGTTCGACGACGAGGACAGCCTCGTGTCGGCTGCTCTGGCGTATTGCGATCTAACAACCGGGCCGAGTGGAGAGCGGATGACGCCCGGTCAGAGACTGCTCGATGTCGAAGCTCGCCATGGCGAGGACAGCCCCGTTACCAACGGACTGCGAGCGGCGTGGCCCGACCTGATGCATTCCATCGACCAGGTGACGGAGCTTCGAAACCATCCCGCAGAGCCCGTGGTCGCTCAGCCAAGGTAGGGCTCGTCCCGATTGTCGAGGAAGTGCTGGATCCGGAGGCGGATCGACGGGTGAATGTCCATAGCCTCGATCTCGTTGGGACTGAAATAGTCGACCTCGCTCGTCTCATCGCTCGTCGCCAACTCGCCACCAATGGGCCGGCACGCGAAGCAGATCGAGAACTGCTGACGTACCTCACCGTCGGAGTACGCCACAACGTGCTGTGGATTCGAGTAGATCCCTACCAGCGACACGACCTCGACGTCGATGCCGGTCTCCTCCTTCACCTCTCGAATCGCCGTCTCGGCGATCGTCTCGCCAGGCTTCATCGTGCCGCCCGGGATGGTCCAGAGATTGTTGTCGGTGCGTTTGGCCATGAGAAGACGGCCGTCTTCTTCGGTAACGACCGCGGACGCGGTGGGAACGACCCGGGTTGCAAGGGGGCCGTCAGGCTCGTTGAAGTGATCGGTGCGGGTCATGGTGCCGGGATCGATTCGGCAACGGCCCAGACACCATGGAAGAGCACGACGCAAGGACCAGCCGCACCAGCGGCATGACCACATGGAGAGCCGGATGCAGTGGAAGTTGCACGTCCGGTTCGGAGGAGACGATGGTCGGGGGGTGTCATCGGCCTGGCCGAGAACCGTACACCTCGATCATTGAGGCAAGGTAGTCGAGGTATGTCTGAGCGTCGCCGACGAGTTGGCCCTCGTATTCGGCTGCGATGTCGACAAGGGCGGATTCGTGGGGTGCGATACATGCGAGGTCGGCTAGGGCAACGAGCATTTCCTCACGCGAGAGCTCTTCGAGGGCACCCTCGTCGTGTGACAGTGTGGCGCTGTCCATCTTCGGCCCGAATTGGTCAAAGATGGCTGATCTTCGATTCTCGAAGTGAAACCCTTCAGCTGCCATGCAGCGGGACCATTCGTCCATGATCTCGGAGTACCGCGCGTCGGCCTCAAGCCGCTGCACCGCCTCGAGTTGCAGCTGACTCACACCTTCCACCGCATCGAGGTAGCCCGGGTCGTAGCCGGTGAAGCCGCATCCGTCAGGGATCGAATCGGTCGTGGTCGGTGCGCCGAACAGGGCGCGGGTGTACTCAGCGCGTTCGTCTGGGCTCATCGCGGCAACGATCGCTGGGTTGGGGTCGTCTTCTTCTGCTGCCCATCGGAGCCGTACCTGTTCTGCCAACCCGAATCCGTATTCGGCCACATACTCGGCGTCGGGTATCGCAGCGAGGGTTCCCGGGTCTGCATGGGTGTCGGGGTTGCGTGGAACATAGGGGATGTACTCGAAGCCCTGTGCGGCCATGCATGCCGCGGTTTGCTCTTCTTGGGCCATGACGACAGCCCGAGTGTCGAGTCCGGCGAACAGGGCCACTTCGTCGTAGGTGAAGGTCTGGGGGTCGGGTGCTGAGTCGCACGCGACCCCCAGCACGGCGCCGACGGCAAGAACACTGAAGATCCGACCCCACCTACTATGAAGCATGCTGTCGCGTACTCCTAAGCGCAGTACTTCGACCCGTAATATACGCCCTGGTAGATCAACCCGAAGTTGTAGTAGTCCTTCTTCCAGTAGGTCTGTTCGCCGGAGCCCGATGGAATCGTCGAGTACACGTAGTGGGTCGAGTATATGTGCGGATTGGTGACGTGGGTGTGGTAGTACCTCGACACCGGATAGCACTCCATGGTAGCGCTGGCGAGCGATGGCGCCAAGAGCGCGAACACCACAAACAGGGCTGCAGCAGCGTATGTGAATCGTCTACCTATCGAACGGGCCATATCGTTGCTCCTTCTCGTGACACGAAACCGTGGACGGACACTTCGCCGGGTATTCGCGTGGGCGATGATTCTTGTTCCCGGGAATTCGCTCGGGAGCTCGTCGATGCAGAACAAGCCTGAAGCGCCAGCGGTCGCGACCAGGCCCTGTCCCCCATCCCAGGATGAGGCGGACCGCCTGGGGAGTTGGTCTTGTCTCGGTCTTGTCGAGTCGGGATACTCGAATCGGTGGTATCTGAGACCCGTCAAAGAAGGTCATACATGCCGTTCCAATGCCACGCAATCACCACCCCCGCCATACCCGCCCGATGCCGAACTGAACCGCCTCGGGTTCAGTGGAGACTCTTGGCGTGCCTTGGGTTTCGCGTAGGCAGCTTTCCGGATTCATGCTGCTGTTGTTTCTTGGTGTCGAGTCTCGAACTCGACGGGTGTCATCATTCCCAGGGGTGAGTGACGCCGTTGTCGATGGTGTCAGATTTCGAGGTGCTCGAAGATGGCGTTGGCCAATTCGATGCAGGTCTTCCATCGGCGGCTGTCGAGCAGCCCGACCTGCATCCGGCTCGAGAACGATTCGATGACGGCGTTATTGAACGGGTTGCCGACCGATCTCATCGATGGCACCAGCCCCGAGTCGGTGGTTCGCTGGGTGAACGCCCAAGACGTGTATTGGGCGGATTCAACTGGTCGTCGCAACACCTTGAGCGTGAGGAGTTGCGATGGCAGGGAAGAAACGTCGGCCGGCTGAACGGGTGTTGCGTCCGCCGCTGCGGTCTCCGGGGCGGCAGCCGGGGTGGCGTCGTGGCCGCTGATAGGTGAGGAGGCATGTAATGAGGCTACGAGAGATCACGACTTCGGCTCGAACAAGCGTCGATCATGCAGTCGACAGGGTCGCCAATCAGGACCAGGTCCAGGCAGTGCGGCGGTTCGCCAAGCTCGAACGGGTCCTTGCCGGTTTGTGTCTGTTTATCCCGGTGCTACTGATCGCTTTCGACTCGGGGTCGATCCGCGACAGTATCAGCGCCTACTTCGACATGGACCAGAACCAGATCTTCTACTACCCGCTCACCGTCGCAGCGATGCTATTCGTCGTCAACGGCGTCATCAAACACAAACACTCGTACAACGCCGTGTTGGGTCTGATGCTCTCTGGTGTGATCCTCTTCAATCACAATGACGCCGGTGTGCTGCATACGGTCTTCACCGTGGCGTTCTTCGGAGGGAACGCCGTGGTCATCCTGCTCTTCTCGGAAGGGACGCTGCGACGCTACAAGGAGATCTTCGTCTTGGGAATCGTTGCGGCGATGACCGCCTACTTCGTCTTCGATTGGTTCACTCTGTTCTGGGCGGAGTGGCTGTCATTCATCATCATCGCCGCCCACTACATCCTCGACTCATGGGACAGGGACTGCTACAACGCCGTTCCACGACACAGCCCGGCTACCTGATTCCAGAAGCAACCCAGACAGCAAACTGATCCGCCGTCGGCTTGCAGGGTGAGCCGTCCGGCTGCCAGCTGACACTGCGTGGATCCTGCGCATCGTCGTCTGGCTGTGACAACCGGCAGCGCTGTCTCGGGTGGGATGGCGCGATCGGAAGAGCTTGATGCCTTCAAGAGCGCGGGCGCTCCCGGCACCGGCTCTACGTCAATGCGTGTCGAGGTTCCTCGACGGATGCTCGTCGCCGCTCGTTTCGATTGCGGAAGCTCTGGGCCGCTTTTGAGTCGCACCTGGGCCGCAACGGGAGTAAAGACAGGGAATAGCAACGGTGTTCGGCCTCACTAGTCCTGGTTGTCGCGTGGTGTCGCTGGTCGTCTGACGGACAACAGACGGACAAGACGCTCTCTCGCGCGCCCGATTTCTCACGTCTGATGCGACGTTGAGCAGCGTCGCAAGGGGAAGATCGCACAACCTTATGACTCGGCTACGCCGCTGGTGTGTGGACTGCCCGAAAAGGGTGTAGGCAAGCTGGTTGACTACTCAGTCTGGTGTTGTACTATGTCACATAGTTGATACGAAAGTGTGACATGAATACGGTGACCGAGCAGGTGCGTAGCAAGGCGCTCTCGAAGCGCAACTCATTCGTGTGCGCGGCCGACTTCGCAGGAGTCGGACGCCACGCAGCAATTCGACAGGCACTGTCACGCCTCGCACGTGATCAGGAGCTCATTTCTGTCAGGGAAGGTCTGTACTGGCGTGGCCGGAAGACAAAATTCGGGATGACTCACCCGAGCGCGATCCAGATCGCGGAAGCGATTGTTGGAAGGGGAGGCGTTGGGTTCAGTGGTGTCTCAGCTGCAAACGCTCTCGGGCTGTCGAGCCAAGTTCCTGGCGTAATCGAGATAGCGGTTCCTGTTCGTGCACCGCAGTCACTCGACCACGTACGCTTTGTGTCACGCGCCGCGCGAGCTGAACGCCGCGCGGTACGCCTGAACGCGATTGAGGTCAGCCTGCTGGAAACGCTTGATGAGTGGGACGAGCTGGTCGAGGAATCGTACGGATTCGCCGTCGAGTGGCTTGGACGCATGTTCGCCGAGGGCGACCTTGACGCGACGAAGCTCGTCCGGGCTTCCGTGGGTGAATCAGCGAAGACCCGCGTTCGTCTCAAGCAGCTCCTCAATGACACTGGGCATCAATCCGTCGCGGAAACCATTCTTGGAGCGGCGGCACCCTCCACTGTGTACGAGATAGCCGCATAGGTCGTGTTTGAAAGTGATCTAGCCGCGCTGCTTGAGACCCTTGGACCGGCAGATCCAGTGTCGTGGATGGTTGACAAGGACTACTGGCTTACCCGTGTGTTGCGGCGGTTGAGTGTCGAGATGCCCGGCGAGTTCCTGTTCAAGGGTGGAACGAGCCTGTCAATGGGGTACTCCCTCATCGAGCGGTTTTCGGAAGACATTGACTTGTTGGTCACCAGCGATACCCCCGACACAGTGATTCGCGACATCGTTGCCCTGGCTGAAGAGGAACTCGGAGAGATGGCAGAAACCGCAAGCGAGGGCGACGCCTACAGGTTCCTCGTTATTCCGTTCAGGGCTTCGATGCGCGCGCCGGCGCGACTGAAGAACCACCGTTCGATTCGTCTGGATCTTGGCGCACAGGGAGGCAGCCATCCCAGCGAGGAGCGCGAGATCGCTCCGATTGCACGACGTCTTGTCGAGGATCGCGATGTGACGCCAGACGATGAAGATCTGCAGCCGTTCACAGTTCCGGTGCTCCACCCTGCCAGAACGTGTCTCGAGAAGCTCGAGGCTGTACACGTGGCGGCGCTTGAGTTACGAGCAGGCGAGCGGGGCCCGTTGACGAGTCGGGACGGCAAGCATCCATACGACGTATTTCAGGTTCTGGGCCATCAGCCGTCAATTGACATGCTCTCCGATTCGGATCAGCGCCTTTCCATAATCGAAGCCATCGACGACGCGAATCAGCAGTGGTTCGGCGGACCAAGTCTGCGGCCTGATGACGGGTACTCCGCTTCACCGGCGTTCAAGGACAACGACCTGTCCGCGAGTTTCGCCGACGCTACCGGCAGAGCAATGAGCAGCTACCTATGGAAGGATGCTTCCGAACCCACGTGGAAGGAGATCACCGACCGGATCTCAGTAAGTGAGCACCTGCTCTAGCCACCTGCTGTGTCTCCCCGGGTCTCCCGCATCGCTGTGGCCAACGCCAGGGTCGAACCCGAGTGCGACTGATCCGGCTGGCTCGATCACGGAATCTGTCACACACCTCATCCATAATGGTGTTGACGGCAAGGGATGTCGTCGAGCCAACACGAAAGGAAGACAGATGCCTGAGCATCCTGACCCACCGAATCGGCCGGTAAATCCACCCAGCGGACCGCCGGAAGATCCGCCTGAGAACCCGGGCGCACCTGATCCTCCCGGTCCCCCCGGGCCCCCCAAGCCTCCGCCCGGACGCAAGGTGGGGTGAGGTGCAAGTCTGGTGGGATCGATGGCCGGGACGGCGGGAGGCCGAACTTGAGTCCTTCCGCCGTCATGGCCATGAGTTCTCCCAGGACAACGACGAGTTCGCGGACGGTCGGCTGGTTCTTCGCGGGTCCGTTTCTGTCGATGGGAAGGACATTCAACTCGCCATCGTGTATCCAGACTCCTATCCGTGGACGCGCTTCTCCGTTCTCGCCCCGGATCTCGACCTTCCGCGTCACCAACACCCATTCGGGAAGAACCTCTGTGTGTTCCCGCGAGCCAGCGAACACTGGAACCGGACAATGCTGGCAGGCGACGTTGTGAACGAACGCGTTCCCGAGTTGATTGAAGCCGTGCGGCGGGGTGGGGAGTACCTGCGACAGATCGAGGACCCTCAGAGTGAGCCGTACACGGACTACTACACGTATTGGCCCCTCGGCGGCATCATCGTGCCGGCCGAGATCATGGGAGCCGCCAAGGATGTTGCTGGTGGGGAGTTCACAATCCGGATGAGCCGATCCGCTGCTTGGCTTGAGGCAATCGGGAGAGGCGTAAACGGCAATGTGCCGCCTGTCAGGAACGGAACCGTTACGTCCTTGAAGCATGATGGACAGCTGCTTGCCCGTGTGCCAGAGGCGCTTGAGTCGTCGTTGACTGGGCCAGTCCTTGCTGGGAGCTGGGTGCGCCTGGCGGAGCCACCCGATTCCTCGAGTGCCAACGGATTCATGGGTCAGGTCCTCCGTCAGCATCCCCGCCTCAAGACATCGAGAGTGCGCAGCGGGTCGAATATCGTGTCGGATGTGCTCGCGGTTGTGTTTGAAGAAGAGGTCGCCCAGGGTGTGATGGACGATGCTTGGGTGTTTGTTGTGAGTACGCTCTCCAAGCAACGGAAGCAGGCAAAGGGTCACCAGCGAAGGAGGTCGGAACCCCCCGAGAGGGTCCTCATTCGTGGGATGCGTGGGGGGATCGCCCACCTCGCGGAACGAATACCGGAACTGGCACCGCTTCGGGACGCAAAGGTGGCGGTTGTTGGGCTTGGCACGCTTGGGAGCCCCCTCGCCAAGGAGCTCGCCCGGAACCTTGTCCTCGAACTCCATCTCGTTGATCACGACTTCGTCGACGCTGGGAACTCCGTGAGGTGGGAGAAGGGATTCGACCAAGCAGGAATATCCAAACCGTGGGCACTCGCAGACGACCTCCGCCGGAACTACCCGTACACGAACGTCGTGCCGCACGGAACACCGGTCGGCGCAACTCCTCAAGCAGGTGGAGACGGGGATCGCGAGCTGTTCGCTCAAATCGTCGATGGAAGTGCACTCGTCATTGATGCGACAGCTGAGGGCAATGCCACGGCCGCTCTCGCGGAAGCGGCATGGGATGCCGGTGTGCCTCTGGTCTCGGTGTGGAGCATCGAAGGTTTCGGCGGAGTCGTTGCCCGAATCGTTCCTGGCGAGACCGGTGGCTTCCACTGTCTAGAACTCCACATGCACCCAGACAAAGGCACCGTCAACCTCCCACTGCCACCCGAGAATCCACATCGTATCCAGCCACGCGGATGCGCCGATCCAACCTTCACCTCCCCAGCACCCGATCTTCTCTCGCTCGTGAACCAAGCCAGCAGAATGGCGTTCGGAGAACTCTGCACCGGCCGTGATGACGGGTATCCCCGGTACCCGAGCGACATCTATGTGTTCTGGCTACGACACCCAGACGGTTCACTCCACGACCCTCCACACTGGGACGACCACGCGCTCACAGCCCATCCCGAATGTCCATGTCACGACGCCCGATAGTCCTCATCAACGCCGAACAATGGCGCAGCCTCCTCAACGAGGCGATCGACCGTTACCCCTTCGAAACAGGCGGGATCATCATGGGAACCTGGCTTGCTGACGGGACCGCCATCATCGCCGACGTCATCGGACCAGGCCCCTCAGCAGAGCACACGAGATCGTCGTTCGACCCGGACCAGGAATGGCAGGAGCAACAGACAGCAAACATCTGGACACACCAATCAGGACGCGTCGAGTACCTTGGCGATTGGCACACACACCCCAACGGATCAACCCGACCCAGCCGACGCGATCACGGCGTTGCATTGACCATCGCGTCCTCTACTGACGCGCGAGCACCCAAACCAATCATCCTCATCATCAGCATCTCAACCAACGGCACGATCAGAACGAGCGCACAAGCATTGACAGGACGACGCCTGAGAAGAGCGAGCCTCTCGCTCCAGACCGCTGACATCTGAGCGTCGTGGGGTTCCCCCGGACAGAGATCCGCCTATCGCCGCCCTACCGAGTCAAGTGAGCTGACTCCACCAACCCCGGGACAGACCAGTTTGGTCTTGCTGAGCTTTCGGAAGGCGGGCACGGTCTCGCCGCCACTGGCGTTCCGAAGGCGAGTCAGTCAGGTACGCAACCCGCTTCGGTCACACATCGGCATGCACTAGTTCCTGGCTGTGGCGTCGAGTTGCTACGTCCATCGAAGGTCTGCGATACCACAGGGTTGGCGGGTCGGCAGCGTTGGCGGATGGTCGCGTCGCGGGACGGGACCAGGAACTGAACCTCTCTGAATCTGAAGCGCCCAATTCTGCCAAAGCTCCGATGATTCCGGATCGGTTCACGGCGAGCCTCACGTGTGTCCTTCGGCCCGGCTGGTCAGATCCTTGTCCTCAACCCGGGCGGAATAGCATCGGCAGCGAGCCTGGCAGCGAGGCCCCTCCTGACGCGCCAGGTCAGCACTGGTCGATGGTCCGGTTGTAATGGTCAGTGTTGTGCCAATACGCCGAAGTCTGCCAGTAGATCTGATAGGCCGCGTATGGCTTGTAGAAGTCGACCTCTCTGGTCGACCGATCAGCGTCGTACACGAGTTCCTTCCCACCGGGGATGTCGACATAGACCAGATTATTGTCGGCCTTGCCCCAGGATTGGTCTCCGATCATGCCGTCAGCAGTGATGCCCCAGTAGCTCTGGAGGGATTGGGATGCGTTCCTGGTAGTCGTTCCAAAGAGGCCGTCGACGCCTGCTGATCCACACGCTGCGAGGTAGTTCTCGGACCACAGGATCACCTGCCAGACGCCTACGACATTGCCAGAGCTGATTTCCCCGGTGCAGTCTGCCGGGCGACAGAGCAGGTGCTCGTCTGATCCCCAGTCGTCTGTCGGGTTCGTGCCGTACCCGTCCATTGGGTGGGCGAGCGCGGGCACAGCTGGGAGGAGGAGGATTGCCAGACCCAGAATCGTTGCCGTGATTGCAATTCTTCTCATCGCGAGACCTCCATGATGCCGTCAGCAACGACTTGCAGTTCGTCAGGAGTGACTCCCCGGGTACCCGTGATCATGATTTGAACATCGTTGTCTCCGAACCTCAGCACGGTCAGTCCACTGTCAGGCGTCTCTGGGTGCTCGATCAGGGCGTTCGTGTTGTGTCCAACGGCGATTCGCTCGATGTGCCGCCCGGCCGCGGACTCCTCTTCGGAGAGGTCCGCATACGCGTTGATCCATGAGGTCGCGTCGAACGGTCGATAGACGACGCGGATCCGGATGACTCCCCAGTCCTCACTGGTGTCAGGGTCCTCGCCTCTGGTGAAAGCCATATAGGTTCTTGGCGTACCGCTTCCGTCTGCAATCGAGTTCGAGAGTTCGTTGACTTGGAGTTCGAATCCCGGCGGCAATTCGGCTACTGCGAAGACCGGGTGGTTCGGTGAGACCTCGACCGACACGGCCGCGCCTTCGGCAGCCGCAGCGATGGATGACGGCTGGACGAGTGACGATGACCCAGATGGAGGTGTTCGCGCCCCGCTGTCTGAGCTAGCCGGGGTAGTGCGCATGGCACCCGGAACCCCCACGACTAGCACCAGGGTGACGACGCCCGCCGCCGCGATCGAAGCCAGACGTCGAGGACGACTCCTGAACCTCGAGACGGACTGAGAACTGCTCGTGTGCTTCTTCATCGGCAGATCCCCTGTCGCTGTTTGGCCCGGCATTCGTTGTCGAGTTCGCCTGTGGTGGGTTTGGTGGATCGCTCGTCGTAGTCGTGTGTTGGCCAGTTGGAGCAGTTCCTGCACCAGTGCCAGGTGTCGCTGCTTTTCCTGCGTCGGTATTTGGCCACGGCCGGCTCCTCTCGCGTGCTTGTTGTCCTTGTATTGGGAGGTGACGGCTTGAGCGGTTCCCGACCGTTCGCTCGGGGGAACCGGATTCTGGTCTCACGCGAATATGGGGGACGGGGATTGTGTCTACTCAGGAGGTTCGAGATGATTCGTGTTGTTGTGTGTGCGTTGTTTGTTGGAGCGTTGGTCGCGGCGGTGTCGCCCGCTTCCGCTGCTGAGATGCCTGCCGGGGAGGAACGTCACTGCGTGGTCCACACCGAAGGCCAGGACGGCGATGGCCGCCTCGTCACGGACGGAGTCGACTGCTACCGCACCTTCGCTGAAGCCATGGCTGCCGTATCGGGCGGCTCGCTCCAGCTCCCGTACGAGACGCCAGTCGCTGTCCTTGACTCCTCGCCGATGTACATGGCAGCAGTCGCGTCGTTCACGCTGGGGATCCATTACGACTACTCCAACGGCGGCGGTTCATCGATCAGTGTGACGGGGAGCTCGTGCGTGGGTGGTTGGTGGAACACGCCGTCGTGGTTCGACAACCGAGAGTCGTCGTCGTACAACGGCTGCAACCGGCTCAAGCACTGGGACTATCCGAATGCGGCAGGTTCGTATCAGTCAACGTGGACGGTCGGCCAAACCGACAACCTGACCTACGGGGGTGTCAGAACGTCTGTGTAAGCGGGTGGCGTTCGTCATCGCTAGGCGATGTTGATTCGGTCGGGGAAGTAGATGGCGAGTGCGTTGAGACACGCTTTCCACCCCTGGGTTCCGGTGCCGGCTGCTCCTCCTCTCTCGGTGGTGATGTTACGCACGGCGAGATACAGCAGTTTGAGGGCTGCCTTCTCGGTCGGGAAATGGCCCCTGGTTTTGGTCACCTTCCTCAGTTGGTAGTTGATCGATTCGATCATGTTCGTCGTGTAGACGACCCGACGGATCTCGGGCGGATAGGCGAGGAACGGGATGAACACGTCCCACGAGTTGCGCCACAGATTGATGATCGCTGGATACTTCGAAACCCACTCCGCTTCAAAGTCGATCATCGCTTCTTCAGCGGCGTCGACCGATGCGGCGGTGTAGATCGGCCGCATCGACGCGGCAAGCTTCTTACGATCCCCATACGAGGCATACCGGAACGAGCCACGCAGCAGATGCACGACACACGTCTGGATCACAGCGTGCGGCCAGACCGCTTCGATCGCATCGGGCAGGCCGGTCAATCCGTCACAGACAGCGATGAGGACGTCGTCGACGCCGCGGTTCTGAAGTTCGGAGAACACCGAGAGCCAGAACTTGGCGCCCTCGCCCTTCGAATCGCCGATCCAGATCCCCAACACGTGTTTGCGGCCCTCCAGATCAACGCCAACAGCGAGATAGGCGGGGCGGTTGGCGACGACGCCGTCACGGATCTTGACCATCAGGGCGTCGATGTAGACGATCGGATACATGGCGTCCAATGGCCGGTTCCGCCACGCCTCGAGCTCGTCCCACACCGCATCGGTGACCTTCGAGATCAGATCCGGTGACACGTCGACGCCGTAGATCTCCTCCAGATGGGCTTGGACGTCACGCACCGTCATCCCCCTCGCATACAGGGAGATGATCCGATCGTTGAAACCCTTCAACCTTGTCGTGCCCTTCGGCACAATCAGCGGTTCGAACACGCCGTTACGGTCACGAGGCACATCAAGATCCACCGCACCCGCCTCACACAACACCACCTTCGGCGATGTGCCGTTCCGAGAGTTCCCCGAACCGCGACCCGCCGGATCATGTTTGTCGTAGCCGAGATGACCCGTCAACTCCTCGGCCATCGCCCGCTCCAACACCGCCTTCGTCACATGGGACAACAGGCCGTCAGGGCCCAACAACTCGGCGCCCTCAGCATCAACACGAGCCATCAACTCGTCCAACACGTCATCAGGCACCAACGGCGACGACGCCGCCTCGACCTGCCCGTTTCTGTTCTCTGTATCCATCATGGTCCTTCCACAGACCCCGAACTCCAACCGCCGGGGCCACTATGTCAGGCCACACCACTTACACAGAGCATCTGACAGGCCCTGACCTACATGAGCAACCGCGTCGAATCGGTCTCGTATCACAGCTCCTAGCTCGCCCCGGCGGCCGTAGGCTTGTCTTCCATGTCACAGAGTCTCGACGACGGCGCCTCCGATGCGCAGGTCATTGAGGCGTCGTTGTCCGACTCTGAGCAGTTTCGGGTCATCTTCGAGCGCTACTACGACGTCATCTACCGGTACCTGGTTCGCCGTGGCGGCATCGAGGTTGGGGCGGAGGCGGCATCCGAGACGTTCGTTGTGGCGTTCTCGCACCGGAAGCGATACGACACGGCGTATCACTCCGCGAAGCCGTGGCTCTTCGGCATTGCGTCGAATCTGCTGCGTAGCCAACTGCGTCGCGACGCCGTGCGGCGCAAGAAGCCGCTCCCCACGAACAGTGATACGGGGGAGTTCGTCGACGATGTCGCGTGGCGGACGGACGCGCAGCGGCTCGTCCATCAGACCGGGCTCGTCGCAGCAATCGGCGCTCTTCGCCCCGACGAACAAGAGATCCTGTTCCTCTACGCGTTCGGTGATCTGACCTACACCGAGATCGCCCAGATCGTCGATTGCCCGGTTGGCACGGTTCGATCGCGCCTGTCACGGCTGCGCCAACGGCTGTTCGTACCGCTGCGAGAAGCGTTGCGCGAGGAACCGCTATGAGCTCCCGTGACTATCAGCAAGTAGAGATGCTGAGACAACTCAAACAACTGGCCCTGGGTGGCGAGCCCCCAGGGGCACATCGCGTGGCAGCGTCAGCGTCACTTGACGAAGCGATCAAGGACGAAGCGTTCGCCAAGGATCTGCGCTCGCTCACAATCACCCCAACCCCTCGCGGTCGCGAGGTCTCCGCGTCTGAGCGGCTCAACGAGGCGATGGGCAAGGAGCATGTCCGTGGTCGGAGGTTCCGCATGGTGGCCGCTGTCGCTGCAGTGTTCGCTGTGGCCGTCTCCCTCACAGCCGTCTCCCTGTTCATGCGTGCCCAGCCTGTCACGGCCCTGGGCTCGATCGCCGAGGCCGTCGCCGTCCTGCCGGCAGACGAATTCGCAGACACGCAACTCGAACGTCACACGCAAGAGGAACGCCTCGTCGTCTCAGCCATCGACGAGACCCCAATCCCCGCCGTTCAACCCGTCACGAGAGTAGACCGCATCGATACCGACGGTCGGATCGAACGCACCGAGACGTTCGGCGAACCGCGCCTCCTCAACCCGCAGGACGCCCCACACCTCGACCGCGTGCGCACCGAGCTGGCAGCCGGCACCACCGTCACCAACGTCTTCGATGCCCCACGGAGCGACGAGACGATGATCCTCGCCGACTCAGCGGAAACCCTCTCAAATGCCATGCGGAACCAGTACGACCGATGGGGCGACCCGACCGTCCCCTACCAGGCCTACACGCTCGATAGGATCACCTCCATCTACCTCACCACCGTCCCAACACCCCAGCAGCGCGCAGCCATCCTCACATCCCTCGACGCCATACCTTCCCTGGCACAGACAGAACCCAATGGTGGCGCAACAGTCACCTATCAACACGTCGGAGCCGCCGGCAGAGAACTCCGAGAACTGCACTTCGACAATGATGGATGGCTCACCGAAGCATCCCTCACACTGATCGACGGCAGCGACACTGACCGCATACCACCCGGCACCAGAACCAGAATTCGGTTAGCAGCGCCCAGCCCCGTTGACTGACAGCCGAAGCCCTGGACCTGGCGCTGGGCCCAGACCGGTTCAGGGCAACATCACCTCCGGCAAACCCATCACGATTCACCGCTGTCATCAGAAGGGGGCCATACTGACGGAACGACCCGCGCCGCCAGATGCCTTCCGCCACACGCTTGAACCGCAACGGTTCGCTCTGAGAGTGCGGTCTCGTGTCGTCGGCCATGCGCGTGTCGCGCGACGGCCGTGGGGAACCTGATACAGACGTTGGCGCAAGTAGAGGGTAGGAGCCATCCGGCACAGCGAGTCCGTCGTTGGAAGCCAGCCACCTCGCTTCTGGCGTTCGAGACGGCTCCGAAGAGCGGTGCTGAGCTACGAGATGAGCAGAGGATGAGCACACATGAGGCGGGGACATCGGCGGAAGGGAGCGGTATGAGAGCGGACCTTCCGGGAAGCGTTCCCGACGACCTCAACTTCGACGGTGACCACGGCTCCTCCTCGGCAGACGGGCGCCTCCTCACGTCGCGTATTGGCCAGGTGGGAAGGGCGGAGGACCCATCACTCGACCCGGCATCCTCGATGAAGGCTCCAATGCCGGGACTGCGAAAGGCAATCAAGAGTCTCAATACAATCTTGAAGCGGGATTCGCTCTCATCGTCGAGTCAGTCGGTCTGTCTCGCGACGAGCACATCGACGCCGCGAAGTCAATACCACTGATAGCGCAGCCCGAACTCTTCCTCGAACCCGAGAACGATCCCCCGCTCGCTGGACCCGTCGGACCACGCCTTCTCGCCGTCGTGTTGGCGGCGTCGGAGGAAGAGCTTGAACTCGTCACTCACTGGGCCTCGTGGTGTGCAACTTCACGCGGGATGGTGGTCTTCTCTCCTTCGCCACGGATCTCCCGACCGCGAACCCCCTTCAACGCGCAGCCCTGCACCTCGAATGGCCGACGCTGCTGAGATTCAGCGACGTGCCGTGATTACAAGCGAGCCTGCGGACCCAAGTGGCGTTTCGCCTTCGCTGTCGGTTCTGGAACCTGATGGCTTCGCTGAGTTGCGTCCACGGACGTTCAGGTACAGGGCTGTTCAGGCGAACAAGCTCACTCGTCTGATCGGCCGGCTCTTGCCATGTAGCAGTTGCGCCCAAGGATGTGGCATTGGTTCGGAGGCGTCGAGGGCCTCTATCCGTCTGGTGATGAGCGGTGGACGTTCAATTCCGCACCTGTTGTGAGGTCAAGGACAAGGCGATCCCCAAGGGGGTCTAGCAACATCACAGTGACGGAATCCGAGCATGCATCTCCCGAGGTCGAGAAGGTGCGCTTCCTTGTGGCCTGAACCAGGACTTGGGCTGGAGCCTCCTCGATCGTGAAGGTGGGATCGGCGTTGCATGAGGCAAGGTTGAAGGTCATGGTCACGTCGTCGTTGGCGATCTTTGCATCCGTGACCTTGATGCCAACCGAGCACGCGCCCAACACCACGGCGAGAAGGACTGCGAGCACGATTGGAGGCGGGCAACGCCGCCCCCAATCAGTCGTGGGGGCCGAAGTCAGTTGTTGCATATGGTTGTCGTGCCGCAGACCTTGGTGGCCGCAAGGTATCCCGACGTCTCGATGTAGTACGCGTGTGTGAAGTACGTGTCGTACGTCGGCCAGCCGAAGTGGCCTTTCAGGATACCTGTCATCAATGTGGCCTCATAGATACCGCCACCTGAGTCACCACCCTGAGCGTGGTTGCTAGAACCCGTGTTGATGCTTCTCAGCCAGTCGTATCCCGAGAGCTGCACATCGTTGCTGTTCAGCGTTCCGCACACGTAGCCACGCGTCTTCATGGTGATGCACTTCGTATCGCCAATCTCAGTCTCGGTCGTGAGTTCGCGCCGGACTATATGCTGACCGCAGGTCTGGCTTGACTCGATCATGCAATCGTAGTCGCCTGCATTCGATGCCGGTGAGATCTCCAATCGGGCCAGATCTCCGCGCACACCGTGGTAGATGAGTACGAAGGTCGATGCGTACTGGTTGCTGATTACGTCGTCTCCCAGATATGTCTGAACACCCCTCTTGACCGCATTTGACACAGAACTGTTGAACCACGACTGCTGGTTGACGTTGTTGAAGGAGTACCCAGCGCAGTGGGCCGCAGTAACGAGATAGACACGGCTCGTTGTCCGCGCCGTCGCTCCCCACAAGCAGGTGCCTATCACGCTGTCGTTGCCGTCTCGGATCTCGACCCACGCACCGGAATGCCATTCCCCCTCACCCCAATCGCTCGCAGGCAGGACGGCGTCAATGCCCTGTAAGGCGTCGTCAGCGACGGGCACAAGCTTGACAAGGCCTGACGGGTATCCCCGGGCAAACCGCTGCGCCTGGACTGTCCAGTCTGACTCGAAATAGAGATCGACGCGGTTCTCCACAGGATTCATCGATGCTGACATGCCGACGTCTCGGCGAGCCGAGTCGTCTGTCAAGTACAGGGCGCCAAAGTCGGAGTTCACCTGGTAGATCTGATCCGCTGTGAACGCCACGTCGACGAAGCGGACGTCGTCAGACGCGAGCCTGCCCTCGCCCACGATCGTGTTCCGGGTGTCAGATGCTCGTTGTATTGAAACCGCGTAGTCGGGGTGCGACGGAACCAACGCGACTACAAGTCGGCCCCCGTTCTGCTGATCGATCCAGCGACCGGCGAATGCTCCGAAGCTCCGTTCCGGAGCTAACCCCTCGACAAGCTCCTCTGACCAATCGGGTCCCACTGCGGCTGCGGCAATTGCTGGCAGCTCCTTCTGGATCTGATGGCGTCGATCCATTTCCGCGTACTCAGCATCAGACATTTCCAGGCCCCAACGATGAAGTGATTCATTGGTCGGAATACCAGTCATCACCGCCGCGATCGTGGCATCCGATGCGTCGAGGAAGTCGAATTGCGACCGGAAGTGTCGCTGATACTCAACTCGCGCATCGAACTCGGAGTCCGGATGCGCTAACTGCCAGTCCGAGCGGACGTCCTCGATTACGTCAACCGAACCGGAAGCCATGTCTGCGGTCACGATTGTCGCAGCCAATAATGCGACCGACATGATCCCGATCACCACTAGACGATTCTGTACCTGGACCATTCAAGCCTCCGTCAATGCTCGCGGTCAGGGTCTTCTGGTGTGAAGCCCATGAACTGTGATGTCGGGCAACCGACTTCTCGACATGTATTGGTTCGTGTCCCGAAGACGGTTCCCTTTGCATGCAGCGCTAGTCCATCAGATAGTCAACGACGGTTGGATTCTGCGCGGTCTAGCGGTTGTCATTCTTGGTGGCCAGTTCGTCGTGTTTGTCTTTCAGCCGGTAGGAGTCGCCTTTGAGGGTGAGGATGTGGGAGTGGTGGACGAGCCGGTCGACCATGGCTTCGACGGCGACAGCGTCACCGAAGATCTTGGCCCATGCGGAGAACGTCTTGTTCGATGACACGATCAGGCTGGATTGTTCGTAGCGGGAGGAGACGAATTGGTAGAACAGCGACGCGGCGTCGGGGGGGGAACGGGATATGTTGCGTCGGGGCGTCCGCGCAGATCGTGCCGAGCAGATTGCTCCGCACGTCCTTATCGGGCTGACTCAAACCAACCTGGTTCACCCAGGTGACAGTCGCGTTAGCGGTGTCCTAGTCGCTCCAATTCCATGGGCTGTCACACGCTGCGAGCGGTATGACGATGACCGGTGCGAGTGGGTCCTTGATGCGGTGGCGAATGCTCTGCCTTCTCGAGCGATTGTTGTCCCGTAGTGCAGGCGTAGCCGGTGGCCAACGGCTGTGGCTGGCGGTACGTGTCGGAGCGGCTAACACGTGGGCTGGCTACCTGTGATCAGTGCCCGGGATCCGGATAGCCGCGACCGAGGCGGCGCCGGCTGCTATCAGGAAACCAATGCCGATGGAGAGGAGGCTTACCAAACCGAGAAGAGCCCACACGACGGCCGACCCGATCAGCAGGATCTTCGCCGTGCGTCGGTCTTGGACCTGAGATGCGACGATTGTCCCGGTCGGGGCAATCGTCATGAACA
>RCND010000623.1_pt1 | contig 20959 bp, 18 predicted proteins | sample 2041351 | NCBI WGS metagenome assembly RCND01 (sample SAMN09708230, study PRJNA481090) | Marine sediment metagenome, whole genome shotgun sequencing project. | biome: marine sediment; feature: ocean; material: sediment; isolation source: Sewage treatment plant 12B marine sediment (STP12B) ... | reverse complement strand
GATGCAGAAGCCTATTGCAAATGGGCGAAAAAGAGACTACCCAGTTATGATGAATATTGGGAACTAGTAAAAACCGATACGCGTATTATCGTATCAGACAATAAGTTCCCGATTTCTGAAATAGACACCGTAAATATAGTAGGTAATGTATGGGACATTACAAAAAACAAAAACAATGACCGGGTGCGGCTTGCTGGTGGCTCACTGTTTTGTTCTGAAAGTACCTGCCATGGGACTATAAAGGAAAGGGAACTATTTGTGGACAAAGAAACTGGGAATACAAATATTGGGTTTTCCGTTATTGATTTGTAAACAAATAAAACACTGTACCTAGGAAAACTTGTGTCTAACGACTTATAAAATCAATTTTTAGTACAAGCCTACTTACAAAATTCCATAAGGAATTTCTATCGGTCTGTATGTACTTAGTTAGGTGCTTTAGCCAGCACAGCTAAGGCAAACCAAACACCTTAGTAACTATTTAAAACCAACCAAATATGATGATAGCTAGTAAGCAAAAAGCTATAACTAAGATGGTTCTTTTCTGCGTAATGTTGTGCTTGGCTACTTTTAGTTTTGGCCAGGATATTGAACCTAGACGCTGGAGTCCCCTACCCTCAAAAACTAATGTTTTGGCCGTGGGATATGCAAATACGTCTGGAGCTATTCTTTTTGACCCATTATTACTGGCTGAAGACGTGTCTGTAAAAGTAAATTCTGCAGTGGTCTCTTATATTCGCCCTTTTAAACTAGCTAATAAATTGGCACGATTCGATGTGGTTCTGCCCTATGTCAATGCCACTTGGAAAGGATTACTTAATGGTGTACCTGCACGTGTGGATCGTGATGGCTTTTCAGATCCTCGTGTTAGACTCTCCATAAATCTTACTGGTGCACCTGCAGGCACAGGAAAAGAATTACAAGAGTATATGGCAACACATCCCGTTAATACCACTATAGGAGTGTCACTAGCTGTGATTGTGCCTCTTGGGCAATATTTTGAAGAGAAACTTATTAACCTAGGCCAAAACCAATTCGTATTTACTCCTCAAGTAGGTTTCGTTCATAACTGGAAAAAATGGTCCTATGAATTGACTGGATCTGTTTCTTTTTTCAGTAAAAACCCTAATTTTTCAAGCGGTCAAGATAAAAGACTAGACCCAGTATTTGCCTTACAAACACATTTAATTAAAACGTTTAAACCTCGATATTGGACTTCTGTTAGTTTAGGGTATGGATTGGGCGGTAAATCAGTGGTTAATCGCCAGCCTAATAATGATGAACGTGGTGATGTTCAGTATGGTCTGGCGTTTGGGTTTCCTATACTAAAAAAACAAGGGATGAAAGTTTTTTATATTCACTCTGAAACAGTGAAAGATGTGGGTTCTAATTTAAACGTTCTTGGATTAGGATGGTCCATCCTTTTTTGATTAAAATAACATAGCACCAAGAGTAGTTATGTCCTAATAATACAACAGTATAAATTAATTAATGACCTATTTTAACTAAATTTGAACTCTAAACAGTGCAAAAAATTAAAGATAAATAGTAAGAATTTAGCAGTTATAGCGCTAATTATTTTAAGTAGTTGCACAGCAAAAGAAAAATAAATATCGACGTCTGGAGTTGAAAAAATAGAAAAAAAACGGAACAGCAACTATGGCTCTAAGCAAATACTAAAAAGCAATCATATGATGATAAACAAAATAACGTTGAAGACAATTATGCTTGTTTTCTTTATGAATATCAGTCTAAACGCTCAAACACAAGCAGATGAAACGCAAGCAACTTCAGCTGAAGATTTAGCAAAACAATTGGCGAACCCAGTAGCCTCTTTAATTAGTGTTCCCTTTCAAAATAATTTTGACTTTAATGTTGGTCCTCTTGAAGGATTTAGATATGCACTCAACATTCAGCCTGTTATTCCTGTATCAATTAATGAAAAATGGAATATGATTAGCAGATCTATTATTCCTGTTATTTCACAAAGCGATGTGACTGCAATTGGCAGTAATGACACTGGGCTTGGTGATATAGTTCAAAGCATTTTCTTTTCTCCCAAAGAAGTAAAAAATGGACTTGTTTGGGGAGTTGGACCCGTGTTATTGCTACCTACGGCTACGGATGATGCGCTAGGATTTAATAAATGGGGCGCTGGACCAAATGCTTTAATCTTAAAATTACAAGGCCAATGGACGTATGGTGCCTTAGTAAATCATATTTGGTCCTTTGCAGGAAGTGGACTTAATGATGTAGATGCGTCATTCTTTCAGCCTTTTGCAACGTATGCTACAAAAACAGGAGCTTCTTATACCATAGCCTCTGAAAATACGCAAGATTGGGATAATAATCTCTTCGGTGGCTTTACAGGTCTCTATTATGCTAAAGTCACCAAATTCGGGAAGCAAATGGTACAATTAAGTGCTGGTCCAAAAGTTTATTATGGAAATAATCCATTTAATCCAGATTGGGGACTTCGTGCAAACCTAATTCTGTTATTTCCAAAGTAGATGAAACTAGCACCTTATATACTATAGTATAGGTTCTCGCATATAAGGTAAATGCTCCGCCAATTCGTTACCCTCGTTATCGCTAAATTTTTCTGTATCTGATTTGTTTACTAAATTACTTGCTTAAAAACGTTACCCTTCTTACCGATAAAAAATATCGAAGACCGTGTTAAGCTAAATTAACAGAATTAAAAATATGATCATAAAGATAATTTTTATCGGAAGTATTATTATTGCCTTTAATTTGTTGATACAAGGGTTGGGAAATGTATTTTGGCTTCGAAAAGTTGCAAGCGTAACTAAAAATGAAAGGAACATTACAAACAATAAAATTCTTAAAATTTTATTGTTTTCATTTTTGCTTTTCACATTAATTCACACCTTCCATTCACTGGTATGGGCTTTTTGTTATTATATAATTCCTGAAACTGCGAGTCAATTTTCTAGCTTATCTGAAGCTGTATATTTTTCTATGGTTACTTTTACAACCTTGGGGTATGGAGATATTTCATTGAGTACAGAGTGGCGATTGCTGTCTGGATTGGAAGCCATTAACGGCATTATGCTCATTGGGTGGTCTACAGCAATGATGTTTTCTTTAATTCAAAATATTTACAAAAAAATAAACGCTACTTAATGAGCAAGTCAAAAGATAAGGGAAAAGGGAAAAGTTCTGTAAAGAAGTTGAGTTTTATAACGCTGATTCTTACATTTTTAATTTTTGTTTGGTATATCGCTTCTGATAGAATTACCCCTAACACAGACCAAGCCAGAGTAAAAGGCTTAGTGCTTCCTGTAGCCCCTATGGTTAATGGCTATATTACAAAGGTAAATGTAGGTTTGCATTCCGAAGTTAAAAAAGGAGATACCTTGTTTATGATTGACAGAACACCCTACGAAATTGCCGTTGCTATTGCTGAAACCAATCTAGAAAAGGTTTCACAATCCATTAGTTCAGGAATTTCATCCATAAAAGCAGCTACAGCAAGAGTAAGCAAAGCGAAAGTGAATTTAGATCGGGCCACTAAAAATTGGGAACGTACCCAAAGAGTGATTGCTCAAAACGAGGGCGCACTATCAGAAGCAGATAAAGACCGTTCTGAAGCGTCCTATTTAAATGCTATTGAGCAACTAACATCTTCAGAAGCAGGTGTAGAAAAACAACTGGCAGCATTAGGGCCAACAGATGCGAATAACCCAAACACGAAAGCAGCCGTAAGCCAATTAGAAAAAGCAGCATGGGACTTGGCACAAACTGCTATTGTGGCGCCTTCAGACGGCGTTATTGAAAGTTTTAATGTAGAGGTTGGATATTTTGCAGGTGCTGGAAGGGCTATGGTGACTTTAATTTCTAACAATACGATTTGGATTCAGGCCAATTTAAAGGAAAATAATATATCCAATATAGAAATTAACAACGCCGTTGATTTGATTTTTGATATTGACCCAGGAGAAATATATAAAGGAAAAATAAAAAGCATTTCATACGGCGTAAGTACAGACAGAACTAATGCCGGAGGTCTCCCTAGAATTAGCACCTCACAGGGTTGGCTTAGAGATCCACAGCGTTTTCCAGTTATTATTGAAATAGAAGATCCAGAAATTAAGGAAAAACTACGTCAAGGAAGTCAAGCGGAAATAGTAGTTTATACAGGAGATAATTGGTTGCTTAACTTTTTGGCAAGTACACGCATATATGTAATATCTAAGTTATCCTATGTTAGATAAAGTAACCAAATTTTACTGGGGCTTAAAATCCGACATACCTATATTGCGCTGTGTGTTTGGAGTAACCTTGGCGCTTGTTGTTTCCACATCATTAGGCTATTTAGTGCCGCATATAACCGCCATTTTTGCATTGATGTTTTTAGAACCCAATAAAAAACCTCTAGGTTTAAAAACCGAAATAGGTATTGTTTTAGGACTTTCTATTTTAGGCTATTTTGGTGTCATCGTTGGTCAATATTTAATTGACTTCCCATTAGTTTTACTGCCCATTTTGGGATTGGTTATTTACTGGTCATTCCGATTTATAAAAATACCAGAACCCATACGACTACTGTTTTTAATACTGGCTGTATTAATACCATTTATAAGTTTGAAAGCTAATATGTTGGGAAGCTTAGTATTAACAGCACTCCTTCTTAATTTAATTATTGCTCTAGTCGTTATTCGCGTTGCCTTTTTCATTTTCCCTTTAACAACGCAAGAAGATATTATTATAGAAAAGAAGAAGCCAACGGCCTACAAAAACATTAATTTAGATAAGCTGGCTTTTAATGGTTTATTGGTCGTATTTCCTATCGTTTTTTTATTCTATTTATTCAATTCCAATATCGCCTTACTAACATTAGTATTTGCTGTACTATTAAGTTTTGATCCTTTTATGTATCAATCTAAAAAAGGAGGGGCGCTATTATTTGCAAATCTTCTTGGAGGCCTAATAGGCGTTTTAGCGTATAATATTTTAGTCATTGCGCCTAGTTATGTGTTATATATATTCTTAGTTATAAGTATCGCTTTTTATTTTGTGATGAATTTATATTCAGGTAAAAAAATTGCGCCCATCTTTAAACTTAGCTTTAATACTTTTTTTGTGGTAATGGGTACGGTAGCTACCTCTACAGATGAGGCAGGCAATACAATCTGGGAACGTTTGATACAAATAGGGCTAGCCATTCTTTATGTTATTATAGCTTTTAAAATTGCAAATACATTTAATAATCCAAAACTATTGAATGAATAAAAAATATGTAAAATATGGTTTGATTACCTCTCTTTTTATAGGGCTTTCCTCCTGTCAAATTCAAAAAGACTTTGTAGCGCCACAAATAGAGGAAGTCTCAAATTACAGAAATAATAGTACCAGTGATAGTACAAATTTTGGGAATCTATCTTGGTGGAAAATTTTTAATGATACGACGTTAGTTTCTTTAGTAGAAGAAGGACTCACTAATAACCTTACTTTAAAAAATACGGTCAGTTTAATAAAACAATCGCAGCTTCAATTAGAAATCGCAAGAGCACAATTATACCCTAGTGTAAATTATAGCGTGGGAGGAGACATTAGCCAAAACTCGCTAGCCCCTACAAATACTCAAAATATTACTGCAGCCGCAAATGTTTCCTATACCTTAGATGTATGGGGACGGATTAAAAATCAAAACGAAGCCGCATTGCAAGGGTATTTGGCAACAGAAATGGCACGCAACCAGGTTCAAGCTACGTTGGTTTCACAAATAGCCACCATTTATTTTACCTTGAGAGATGTAGATAACAAGGTGATCATTGCCGAAAATACAATCAAATCGTTAACCGAATTTAAAGATATCATTGCAGCGAGATATAATGGCGGTTTCATATCTAAAGTAGACGTCAATCAAGTAACGATTAGCCTAAAAGATGCCGAAGTTACCTTACAAGCACTATTCCGTTCAAGAGGGCAACTAGAGAACGCATTAAGTACCGTTTTAGGATCAACACCAAAATCAATTTCAAGAGGATTAACATTGCAAGAGCAACTATTTACTTCGGAATTACCAACTGGCGTTCCTATTAGTTTATTACAGCGAAGACCTTCGATATTAATTTCAGAAAGAAAGCTAAAAGCCCAATTAGCAGTTATTGGAGCTACCGAAGCACTACTTTATCCAAATTTTACATTGTCATTAGACGTGGGATCTCAAATTACGGATCCTAGCCTGTTTTTTAGTAGATTGGCAGCCAATCTCGTGGGGCCTATTTTTAATAATAGGCGTATTAAGAATTCAATTCAAGTAGAAGAAGAACGCTTTAATCAACTTGTTTTTGAATATGAACAAGCCTATTTATTAGCCTTTCAAGAAGTTGAAGATGCTTTAATTGCAATAGATACCTACCAAAAAGAATTCACAATTAGAGAAGAACAATTAGAACTCTCTCAAGAGGCTTTAAATTTATCTTGGGTGCGTTATAATGAAGGTGTAACTTCTTTTTTAGAATTTATTAACTTACAAACCTCATTATTTAGTGCACAGTTAAATGCATCTGAAAGTTATAAATTACGCCTACAATCTATCGTTAAACTATATTTAGCCTTAGGAGGCGGATGGGAATATCAAAACTAACCATAAATATCAAAACCAATGAAAAGTAAAATCACAATCACATCATTTATTAGACTTGTTGTTATAGTAGGACTAATTTTATGGGCATCATTTATTGTTAAACCATTTATAGGCGCATTAGCTTGGGCAATTATTCTAGCTGTTGCTATCTATCCGTTTTATCAAAAATTGATAACTAAAGCAGGTGCGAAACGAAAAAAAATAGTTACGATAATTTTCACCTTAATTACTGTTTCATTATTAGCCTTTCCTACCTACTTTATTTTTAGTTCTGTATTAGAGAGTACAACAACGACCTTACAACAATTAAAAGAGGGCACCCTACAGATTGCTGCTCCTACAGAAAAAGTAAAGGATTGGCCAATGGGAGAAAAAATATATTCAAATTGGGAAAATGCTTCTAAAGATGTAAAACAGTATGCACTTACGAACAAAGAATTTATTTTAGAAAAAGGAAAAGGAATCTTTAGTAGTTTTTTAGGGCTTATGGGTTCATTGATAGGTTTTATCTTTTCTTTAATTATAGCGATTGTCTTTATGAATAATGCAGAGGGAGGTCATAATACTTCCGTGAAATTTGCGACTAAACTCGTTGGAGAAGAGGGAGAAGACATCGTTATTATGTCTCGAAATACCATAAGAAGTGTCGTAAAAGGAATTTTACTAGTAGCCATTATCCAGGCTTTATTAAGTTTTATAGGTTTTAAATTAATTGGCATACCAGCTGCTGGACTTTTTACAATGCTTGTTCTGGTTGCTGCTATCGTTCAATTACCAGTGACCCTAGTAGTAATTCCTGCTATTGCTTTGGTATTTTCAACGACAGATAATACAACACATGCCATCATATTTGCAGTGTATATTTTAATAGTATCCCTATTGGATAATTTCTTAAAACCCATATTATTGTCTAAAGGACTACAAACACCTACCATAATTATCTTTATAGGAGCCATTGGGGGGGTATTACTCCACGGAATTATTGGGTTATTTGTGGGTACTGTTGTTTTGGCATTGGCACACAGATTCTATTTACGTTGGATAAATTCTTCGGAAGATTAACTAATGATCCCTTTATTGGCGTTGCAGGTATCTATTAGGCTAGAGAAATTATATTTAAATAGCAATTGTTACAACTAGGTAGTGGTTAAAAAGTCTATTATAGAAATACTTCGTTTAATCTAGATTGGGAAATTTAACCACACCTAGTTTTGTTGTTTCCAAAGTAATTAAAACTAATACCATCACCGAAGATAATTTATTGCTTTAGCCTACGTACAAAAATCACTGTATTAGTGATTGAGGTATCTGTTGGAGCTCCTAGCATAGACTTACTGCCGAAAGCCTGACCAATATGGTACCGTCCAAAATATGAATATTAACAGAGAATAACTAAACCAAGAGAAAGCTCTGGCCACGGGACACTGGTAGGGTATGAATTTGCTAATTCCTAGAGATTTTTTGCTAGGGCCGGGTATAGAATCTGAGAAAAATAAAAATTTGTTCATTTTAAGGACGAGCGCAGAATAGGAGCTTGAGTTTGTTAAGACTTGAGCACTTTGCAGTTCTGTAAATTATGATTTTAAACAAGAATATAGTTCTTGGTCCATCAATTATGGAATAAGTAAAAGGCTTTAGCGTTTTTAACATTTTTTAAGTACTTTCACAAAAAGGTCTCCCAAAAATATTTCAATCATTAATTACAAAAAGAAGAGCATGAAAAAACTGATTTTTACGGTATTATTAATTTCTGCGTTTGGAGTTACCCAAGCTCAGAAAGAAAAAAAGCCCAATATTCTCGTAATTTGGGGAGATGACATTGGCCAATCTAATATAAGTGCGTATACCATGGGCATCGTTGGTTACAGAACACCAAATATTGATCGTGTGGCAAATGAAGGCATGATTTTTACTGATTATTACTCTGAGCAAAGTTGTACTGCAGGACGTTCTTCTTTTATTTTGGGACAAAGTGTATTAAGAACTGGCTTAAGCAAAGTGGGTATGCCAGGTGCAGAAGGAGGAATCAATGAAAAAGATCCTACCATTGCAGAAATGCTAAAACCCTTAGGATATGCGACTGGACAATTTGGGAAGAATCACCTTGGTGATCTTGACGAAATGCTACCAACGAATCACGGTTTTGATGAATTTTTCGGGAATTTATATCATTTAAATGCCGAAGAAGAACCAGAATTAGAAGATTATCCAGATCCAGCAGAATTTCCAAATTTTGCAAAAAAGTATGGCCCACGTGGGGTAATTCATTCGTATGCAGATGGTAGGGTTGAAGATACAGGCCCATTAACAAAAAAACGTATGGAAACAGTGGACGATGAAACAATTGCCGCTGCAAAAAAATTCATCAGAAATACAGTAAAAGCAGGTACACCATTTTTTGTTTGGTGGAATGGTACCCGTATGCACTTTAGAACACATGTAAAAGAATCAAAACGTGGTATTTCCGGCCAAAATGAATACGGTGATGGAATGGTTGAACACGACATGCATGTTGGAGAATTATTAGATTTGTTAGATGAATTAGGTGTTGCCGATAATACTATTGTGCAATATGGAACGGATAATGGCCCACACAAAAATACGTGGCCAGATGCCGGTGTTAACCCATTTAGAGGTGAAAAAAATACCAACTGGGAAGGTGGTTGGAGAACCCCATCAATGGTTCGCTGGCCAGGTAAAATTGAGGCTGGAGCTGTTTCAAATGAAATCATGTCTGGGATGGATTGGTTTCCAACCTATTTAGCTGCAGCTGGAAATCCAAACATCAAAGAAAATTTATTAAAAGGTATTACAGAAAATGGGCGTTCCTATAAGGTACATTTAGATGGCTATAATATGTTACCTTATTTAACAGGAAAAGAGAAAAAAGGAGCACGTAAAGAACTGTTTTATTTTTCTGATGATGGTGAATTAATGGCATTACGATATAATGATTGGAAAGTGACTTTTATGCATCAACCTGCCCAAGGAACTTTAGATACATGGTCAGCACCAATGGTGACTACAAGAATACCATGGCTTTATAATTTAAGAAGAGATCCTTACGAATTTTCTACTACAACATCTAATACGTATTGGGATTGGTACCTTGATCACGTTTACTTATTGCTGCCGGCTAGTGAATATGTAGGTAAATTTATTGGTACATTTAAGGAATTTCCTCCAAGAATGAAAGCGGCAAGTTTTAATTTAGGAGACACGATGAAAGCTTTAGAGAAAGGTTCTGGTTCTAAATAATCGTAAAAAAAACTATAATGGATTGTGTTTTAAAATACAGTCCATTGTAGTTTTTAAAATATCTATTCACCACAAAAAAAATAAAAACAATGCTTAAAAAATTACATGTATCAACTATCGTTCTCGCCATAGCTTCACTATGTTTTACGACATCCATGAATGCACAAACCGATAACGACTATCTAGAAATTGCCCGTGATGTACTAAAAGTAGAGAAAAAAGCTGCTATTGCTGATGTAATGGACCTTAGCGAAACCGAAAGTCAATCATTTTGGAATCTTTACAACGAATACCAGGGAAAACTGTACACCGTCCAAAATAAGCGCATAGACGGTATAAAGGATTTTGCGAAGAACTACGAGAATATGAACGATGAAAAATCGAACGAATTATGGGTGAAGTATATGGGGTATCAAACTGAACTTTTAAAACTTAAAAAAGGATATTACAAAAAGTTTAAAAAAATACTTCCTGCGGGTAAAGCAGTGCGCTTTTTTCAGGCCGAGAATAAGATTGAAACCCTTGTTAACGCTGAACTTGCATTAGAAATACCAATGATAGAAACCAAGTAAAAATATTGTTGCAAGAAACTACCTATTGATATTTAATCTACAAGCATAAAATTTTACTAATAAATAATCGATTAATATATTTAAAAATGAAAGCAAGATTTAGTTTAACAGCAATTGCCCTACTCCTTGTGGCTAGTGTATTTGCACAAAAGGAAAAAAAACCAAATATCCTTGTCATCTGGGGAGATGATATTGGTACTTGGAATATTAGCCACAACAACCGTGGTATGATGGGTTATAAAACACCCAACATTGATAGAATAGCTAAAGAAGGTGTAGGCTTTACAGATTATTATGCACAGCAAAGTTGTACCGCAGGTCGTGCTGCTTTTATAGGTGGAAGCGTTCCTGTTCGTTCTGGAATGACAAAAGTGGGTATGCCAGGAGCGCCAGAAGGATGGCAAAAGACCGATGTAACTATGGCAACTGTATTAAAAGGACAAGGCTATGCTACAGGTCAATTTGGTAAGAATCACCAAGGTGATCGCGATGAACATTTACCAACCATGCATGGTTTTGATGAGTTTTTTGGGAATCTTTACCACCTAAATGCTGAAGAAGAGCCAGAAAATTTTGATTATCCTGGAGATATGGTATTAAAAGATGGCAAAACGTTTAGAGAAAAATTTGGTCCGCGTGGCGTAGTTCATAGCTGGTCCGATGGCAAAGGTGGTCAACGTATTGAAGATACTGGGGCACTTACCAAGAAACGTATGGAAAACATCGATTATGAATCTGTGGCGGAAGCAAAACGATTTATCAAAGAGCAACATGACGCCGGGGAACCATCGTTTACATGGTGGAACGCAACGCGTATGCATTTTAGAACCCATGTTAAAGATGATAAGCGTAATCCTGGAAATGACGAATATACAGATGGCATGATTGAGCATGATATGCATGTTGGTGAACTATTAGATTTGCTTGATGAACTGGGGATAGCGGATAATACCATTGTGATGTATTCTACTGATAACGGTCCGCATTACAATACATGGCCAGATGCTGGAACTACTCCCTTTCATGGAGAGAAAAATAGTAACTGGGAAGGTGCATATCGTGTCCCTGCTTTTGTGCGTTGGCCAGGACATTTCCCAGCTGATGTTACCTTAAACGGTATTGTTTCTCATGAAGATTGGTTACCAACGTTTGCAGCAGCAGCAGGTAATACGGATGTTAAAGAACGATTACTCAAAGGCACCACTATTAATGGAAGAACTTATAAAAATCATTTGGATGGTTATAATCAATTGGACTACTTATCAGGTAAAGTAAAAGAGTCTCCAAGAGAAGGATTTATTTACGTTAATGATGCTGGATCAATTGCAGCATTACGATTTGGGGATTGGAAAGCTACGTTTCTAGAAAATAGAGCTAGTAAATTACAAATATGGCTAGAACCTTTTGTTGAATTGAGAGCACCATTGTTAGGAAACCTACGTCGTGACCCTTTTGAGAAAGCCTATGAAGGTTCTAATACTTATTACGATTGGTATATAGATAGAGCTTATATTCTAATCGCTATTCAGACTTATGCTTTTAATTTCCTTTCAACATTTAAAGAATTTCCAGCAAGTCAAACAGCGGGAGATTGGAGTTTAAGTGCGGTTGAAAAGCAAATTGAGAATATGACAACAAAAAGTAATTAAACTATATATATATTGAAAAAAGCAGACGTACTCGTCTGCTTTTTTGTTTTAAAAAAATAATTATGAAAAGAATAGTACTTTTTCTACTTGTCTTATTTGTTAGCGTTGCGTGTAAAGATACAGTAGACCAAAAAGAGACAATTGAAACTACGACTAGTGCAGTAGTGGACCCACTACCCTCTTGGAATGAAGGTAGTACAAAAACAGCAATAGTAAATTATGTTAATGATGTGACTACTGAGGGAAGTGAAAACTTTATACCTGTAGCAGACCGTATTTCCACCTTTGATAATGATGGAAACCTTTGGAGCGAGCAACCCGTTTATTTTCAATTGTATTTTGTTTTGGATAGAATTAAAGAAATGGCAAAACAGCATCCTGAATGGAAAAATGAACAGCCTTTTAAAGCGGTTCTAGAAAACGATATGGAAACCATAATAAAATCTGGCATGGAAGGTATTGGTCAATTGTTAATGGTAAGTCATGCTGGAAACAATACAGAAGAGTTTGATGCCATTGTAAAAGATTGGGTAAAGACGGCGAAACATCCAACAAAAAAAGTTGGTTATGACAAATTGGTGTATCAGCCCATGTTGGAATTATTAGCCTATTTAAGAGCTAATGATTTTAAAACCTATATCGTTTCAGGTGGTGGAGTAGATTTTATGCGCGCATTTGTATCTCCAGTTTATGGTATACCTTCTGAACAAATTATAGGTAGTAGAATTACAACTGAATTTGATTACAATGATGGCAATCCAAGAATTATACGGACCCCTGGTTTAGATTTTAATGACGATAAAGATGGTAAACCATTAAATATTCAAAAAATAATTGGTAAAAAACCTGTATTGGCCTCCGGAAACTCTGATGGTGACTTGCAAATGATGCAATGGGCAGCATCAAACGAGTATAAAAGCTTTATGTTATATCTTCATCATACGGATGCAGAACGCGAATGGGCCTATGATAGAGATTCTCATATAGGAAAATTAGATAAAGGTTTAGATCAAGCGAATAAAGACGGTTGGACAGTTATTGATATGGCAAAAGACTGGAAAGTGATTTACCCATTTGAATTGACAGATTAAGCCTTAAATAGTAATTGCTAGGTTAATATATTGGCGCTAGTTACACTTTTTTTTTGCCCAGTGAGTTAGCCCTATGAACTACTGAACTGACCGCCAAGTATTCTATTATGCGCTATAGCATTACAAGTAATAAAACCTAAAACCAAATGGTTCGAGATAATTCGCTATTTTGATTGTAATCAAAATAGCGAATTTCACTTTATATTTGTGTGTTCCGTACCTATGAAGCAGATATATATCATTTTACTTGTAGTGCTATTTAGTGCTAAAAAAGGAGTCGCACAGGATAGTATTGTAGATCAAGATGTTCGGGTAAACGAACAGTTCTGGCTAGATTATAATCATCCTACTATCCTCAGTGAAACCCAATCTATACGTACCCAAATTGCATACAGAACTATTGTACCAAATGTATTCAATCGCTTCCAGGCTATTTCCACCATTACGTTTAAAAACAACAAGAAAGAGCATAAAATATGGGGTCTTATCGATTCCTATCAGTTGGGTGGTGGAGCTATTTACACACAGAATAATACTACCAACGATAATTTTGAGCTACGACTTATTCAGGGGTTTAAATTCAGTATACCGACCATTAAATTAATCAATCTAAATAATTATGTGCGATTAGAAGAACGTTTTCAAAATTCTTTTGATGACGAAGGTTGGCGAAGTGGCTATCGCTTGCGGTACCAATTAGGCACCAATATTAGCTGGGCCAAACACTATTTAAGGTTTATTGAAGGCCTTTATTTCCCCATCAAGGCAGAGTTTTTTTTTAATCTTAAAAAAACCGATCGTTTTAATGATCTACTCAGGATATCTCCTGGGGTGGGATACAAATTCAAAAACAACTGGCGCTATGAGTTGTTCGTGATATTTAACCGTACCAAAAATATCACGGAAACGAACAATACATCCAGCGACTTTATTCTAAGGTTACGGATTTACAATGGCGGAAAGAAAGAACAAGCCTTAGACGAACAAATCGACTTTCAATTAGAGGATAGCAATTAGTTGTTGTTAAAATGCTTATTTTTAAGTGTCCGGTATAAAAAAATATAACGTATAGCATACCTTGGTATGGTTTAATTCTCAAGTTAATGACAAAACTCAGCAGTATTATAAAGGGTTAGAAATATTGTATTAAGCGCATCGTTTATTAACCGCTGTGAACTGTTTTCCGCAGGACTTTATGTTTTATGAAAAATCAATTAAATCTTCTACAAGGCCAGATATTTACAGTAATCGTTTCCTTGTTTATAAGTACACTGGTATCGTCACAAAATGATTCCATCAAGCTTAGAAATAACAATCTTTTGGTAGGTGAAATCAAGACCTTAAGTAAAAGTGTACTTACATTTAAGACTTCGTATAGCAAGAAAGATTTTCAAATTGACTTTGATAATGTTGTTTCGATAAATACAAATGAACTATTTGTGATACATCTGGTAGATCAAGTGCAAATTACCGGTAGCATGAAGCCCATTTCAAAGGACAGTGTTCAAATTATTGATAGAGAAGGTACTTCTTATGCTAAGGGCCTTCGAGACATTATCCAATTAGAAGGAATAGATGAAAATTTTTGGAGCCGTTTTTCGGGTGCTCTTGATGTTGGTTTTAATTTAGCCAAGACCAACAATAACAGACAACTCACCATTTCAGGATATTTAAACTATGCAAGTGAGACCTGGAACACAAAGTTCGATTATAATACGCTTTATACAGAGCAAGATAATACGGAGCGCATCGAAAGAAAAACAATGTCCTTGGTGGCACAGCACTATATAAAAGAATGGTATGTCGGTGGAAGCGCCTCCTATTTGCAAAGTTCAGAACAAGGCATCTTAAATCGCATTACCCCAGCTCTGGGTATGGGAAGGTATCTCATTGGTACTCCTAAATTATTTTGGATAGCAGGTATAGGTGTTACCTATAACATTGAAGACTTTGTAGATCAACAATTGAATAAAAAATCTACCGAATTACAACTCTTGACCCAATTTGAAATGTTCAATTTCGAAGATTTCAGTTTTTCGACCAAGGTGGTTGCTTATCCAAGCTTATCTGAAAAAGGCAGATTTCGTACAGATTACAACTTAGTAATGAAATATGATTTGCCTTTGGATTTTTATATTAAGGCCGAATTCACCTTGAATTATGATAACCAACCTGCTATTCAAGGTAATTTTACCGATTATATATTTTTTAGCGGCTTTGGATGGGAGTTATAATATTTAAAATTAAAAACTAGTACCACGCGCTATTCCATATAGCGCCATGGGCTTATGTGAGCAAACTAAAGAAATTGATTCTAATTTTAACGAGGTCTCACAGACCTTGCTAATAGTTTCTTTGGTTAGCAATAGCCTCGTATTGGATAGCCGATTCAGATGTTTTGGAATATAAAATTTTTTAAATTGATAAAGAATATGAAGCAGCGCCCCTTCCCTAGCATCCCTTTATACTAGGTATACCTCCTAATAGACAAGAGACTGATTTTACCAAGGATTTTTTTGGATAAAATGAATTAATCGATACTTTTGTTTCGAGTTTTGGGCTAAACCTATCCTTTGGCAAACAAGACGAGCACTAGTATCCCCGTTGATAGAAATTAAACTGATTATTTTGGGTAACTTAAAAGTGATGAATTAAAATCTAATGTTAGTTACGAATGCTGCAAGAAATTGGGTAATCATTCCTCATATAAATTTCGTGTAACTTTAATGCTGAAGACAAAAAATCATGAACAAATTAATATATCTACTTGCTTTCAGTCTAACACTAGGTAATGTTTTTGGGCAAGTATATACAGATAAACCAAAGCTGCTTAAAGACACCACTGCGTATACTTCGTTGCTTCCTATTTTTGGCAAAAAAGTTAAAGAGTTGGGTTTTGACCTCCCCTATTCTGCTGGACTTTCTGTGAATTATTTATGGCAAAAATCAGAAATCAGTATATCAAACGTAAATGTGGGATTCAATAATAGTCCGCTTTACGACGTTGATGAATTAATAAATTTTAATAGTACTACTGCTGAATCAAATGGCATAAATATTCGTCCAGATATCTGGGTTTTTCCATTTTTAAACGTGTACGGTATTATTGCCAATGCTAAATCTACGACGAACATAGATGTGAGTATATGGTTACCTCGTATTAATGAATCTGAAGAAATATTAAACATACAAACAAATCCAGTATTTAATACAACTACTGCCGGTTTCGGCTTTACTCCAACAGCTGGTTTTTTCGGTGGATGGATAGCCTTTGATATGAATTTCACCTGGACCGATGTTGATGCTCAGGAAAAACCAGTGTTCGCATTTGTTTTTGACCCCAGAATTGGAAAAACATTTGAACTAGCCAAACCCAATCGAAATATCTCGTTTTGGGTTGGCGCATTTCGTTTAAAAGTGAATAGAGACACTCGAGGAAATATAGCCTTAGGAGAGGTATTTCCGATACCGGAATGGGACCAAAAAATTACTTCCGCACAAGGAAAGGTAGGAGAAGCACAAATAGAATTAGATACCTGGTGGGAAGATTTGTCCCCTGTAGAACAACGAAATCCGGTAAACATTGTAAAACGTGAAGGCAATCAAAAGAAACTTAATTTAGCCTCCACTTTTTTAAACGCTGCGGAAAATGCCGTGGATACAGCGGATAGCTCCACCTTACAATACACCTTGGACAAGAAGCAGAAAAGTATGTGGAACTTTGTGGTAGGAAGCCAGTTTCAACTAAATAAGAGTTGGATGATACGAGCCGAATACGGTTATGCTTCAGGCCGAGAGCAGGTCTTTTGTGGTCTACAGTACCGGTTTGATTTATAAAACCTGTATTGTTTTGAAGTATGAACGAGCCTAAACAATCGCCATGTTTCTGGTATTATTTCAGAAAAATGGGATACTTATGAAAGGATAAAAAGTTGTTTTTAAAAATTTATATTTGTAGGATACTTCCATAGCAATTTCAGTAATCGTTTTGCGATAGGACCAGTGATTTTTACACCATAAAATCAGCTAAAGAGTTATTTTTCATACCTTGAAATAATTTATAATCAAAAAATCAACATGTCAGATAACAGTTCTACAAGACAATTAAAAGTATTAAAAAAATTAGAAATATTTTTCAGACCCAGATTCTTGGCGCTAATCGTGTCCATGTTATTAATGGTAAGCGGTATATTAGCTATTGTTATAGGTGCCAAAAAATTGGTTAGTGCAGTTCTCATAATTGCCGGTTTTCATGAAGGAAAACCAGGAGTTTATCTAATAGAATCTGTGGACACTTTTCTTTTTTCGCTTGTCATTTTAATTTTAGCAGGGGGTATTTTTAAATTATTTGTTGGGGATAAAAAAACGTTAGAGGACAATATCGTTTTTTCCAAAATTAATAACTTCATGGACTTAAAAATTCTGCTATGGGAGACCTTATTGTTAACAATGACGGTCTGGTGTTCCTTAGGCTTCTTCTTGAAGCCGAATAGATTATCATATGAACTTTTAATTTTACCGGTAAGTATTGTCCTCCTTGCTATCGCACTTAAGCTAATTAAAGGAAACAACCATCATTAACTCAAAGGTTTCAAACATTTTTAAAAACGCTTTATTTTCCATTCTTTTAATGGGTTATCTCGGTTGTGCACAACAGGGTAATTATAGGTTTAACAATTTTGGTAACCGAACCATTCTACTAGCTGGGAACGTCACCGGAAGTGTTGAAGATTTTGGTTTAGCCTATTACAATCCTGCTCGATTGACAGAAGTAAAGACAAATGGCTTTGCCTTTAATGCCAAAGCTTATGAATATGGTACGTATAAACTAAAAAATGCAGTTGACGAAAACTCCGCTCCCAAAGATTCTCAGTTTAGCGCCATACCCTCTACCGCTGCAGGTACGTTTAGTCTCTTTGGGAGTCGATTTGCTTATTCCTTGTTTACCAAATACTCGACCAGAGCCCGGCTTACGTATCGCACGGACATCATAGAAGATGATATAATTTCGCAGTTACCCGGACAAGAAAGCTATATCATAGATTTTGCACTTAATAACGTGTTAAATGAGCAGCTCATTGGTCTTACATGGGCACATGCCATAAATGAAAAGTTTAGTCTAGGAATTTCGGTTTTTGGATCAATATACAAACAGGAAGGCGGAACAAATTTAGAATATACCTTGCAGGCCGAAGATAATCGTGTAGCTTATTATCGAAATCGTCCTAATTTTAGACAAGAGTCTTATGGCCTTTTAGTAAAGGTCGGAGCAAGCTACCACTTTCCTAAGTTTGATTTTGGGGTCAATGTCAACGTGCCCTATTTAGAGGTGTATGAGAAGGGAAGATTTAATTATCAAAATGTGGTCGCTGGAATTGGATCTGAAAGCGACCAATTATATAACTACAAATTAAACGACCTAAAAACAAGCCGAAAGGAGCCTTTGGGAGTTTCACTTGGAGCAGGTATCCCTATAAAAACGCACAAATTGCATGTCAACTTAGATTATGTAGCCGGCCTAGGTTCCTACTCCCGTTTAGATGTGCCCCCTATAGACACAGGCGAAGATGACCTTACCACTATTTCCTTTGCAGAACGCCGCAAAACCATCATAAACTTTGGAGTAGGGGGTGAATTTTTTATAAATAAATATGTAAACTTATATACTGGTTTTTCTACTGATTTTAATGCCATAGCTACAGATTCGGATATGGTAGATTTGAGTAACCAACCTACGGTAAACAGCGATTTAGGAAGCGACTTTATTCATGGAAGCTTGGGAGCTCAGTTAAAATTGAAATGGGGAAACCTCATAGTAGGTGCTACCCATACTAGGAGCACCACCGACTTTGTAAGTCCGTCCAGCATTCCAACTGATGACTTAAATATTGCTAATGATACCTATGCGGTGTTAAGTTATTCGCGATGGCAATTTATTGTAGGCCTTGATATTCCCTTCCTTGATAAAAAGGTGAATGAAGTGAAGAACAAAACGAAAGAATAAGAAACATGCTTGCCTATTACAAACTACGGTTCGTTCTTTTTAAGTTCAAATTATAGCCCTAATAAGCAATACAATTCTTCAACTATGTTGATTTTTATCATTTTATTCTAATTTTAAATACTAGCTTTCTTATCTTTATTAAAATTTTAACATTATACTTAAATCATGCGATTTCACTATTTATCCTTAGTATTGTTTTTAGTTATAGTTCCTACAACTGCCCAAGATGAAACGCAAGTACCTGATAAAGAACAGAAAAACAAAATAGGCCTCATGGTGACAGACCTTATAAATGGCTCTACGTTGTTGAGTTATGAAAGAGCTTTGGGCAAACATATTTCAGTTGGTTTAAATGCGGGATACAAAGGAAAAGAGGGCTTAATTGGCCTATCTGGCTTAGACACAGATCAATTACAAACAGAAGATATCACCTATTCCGGTGCTAAATTTATTCCAGAATTTAGATACTACCTCAGCGAAAAAGGGAATAAAATGCTCACTGGGTTTTATTTTGGAGCCTACCTTAAATTCCTTAGCTATAAATCTGATTTGGGCGGTACGTTTATTAATAGCACGGGTGAATCTTTCGATGTTCTTTATGAAGGAAAAATTGGTGTAGTTTCGGGTGGCCTCATGGTAGGATATAAATTAGACGTTAGTAAGCGGTTCAGTATCGATTTCTTAATTGCTGGCCCAGGCGCTGGGAACTACAACTTTAAATTGAAAAATATTATCCCTCCGCCCGACGAATTCTATGATGCCTTAAACGAAGCCTTGGAAGAGTATAGCATATTGGACTTTCTTAATGCAGACTTTGAATTCAATGATAGAAGACGTAGTAACAGTTTGTTTTTGCCGGAATTCAGATATGGGATTACGCTGGGCTATTCATTCTAGTTTAAATCTCAAGAATCTATTGGGCTACATTTTTACATAAATGTAAATTGCTCCTTTATTATATGGATTAATAGTTGATTGAGTACGTTTTTTGATGGTGTAAGTATAAGCGGTCCATTGCAGCTTGTAAAAGATACAATTCACTTAAATACGATATATTTACCCTAGGTTTAAACGGAATCTAAACTTATAATAGAAACTAAATACAAAAACGATGAAACATATTATAGTATTGTTTATTGCCTTTGCGCTATCTTATACTGCCAGCGCACAAGTTGGAGGCTGGAACCCAGAATTGGAAAACGAGGCGAAAGAAGCGATGAGTGCTATGATTAAAGACGCGCCAAAGTTACAGTCGTTCTACGACAAAGCTTATGGAACGGCTGTTTTTCCAAAAATCACAAAAGCGGGTCTGCTAATAGGGGGTGCAGCTGGTAATGGAATAGTTTATAAAAACAAGGAAGTGGTTGGTTCCTCCAAATTAAAACAAGCCTCTTTTGGACTTCAGGCTGGGGGACAACAATACAGCGAAGTAATATTTTTTGAAAATAAAGCGTCTTTTGACCGATTTATTAACGGTAATTTAAAGTTCGATGCCCAAGCTTCAGCAGTAGCCATTAATGAAGGAGCTTCGATAGATATTGCCTACCAAAATGGTGTAGCCGTTTTTACACTTGTTAAGGGTGGTCTAATGTTAGAGGCTTCCATAGGCGGGCAGCATTTTCAATACGAACCAAAAAAATAATAGTTCTATAAGGACTTGGATGCTATAAAAAAGACTATTCTTCATTTTTTTATGTGAGTCTTTTAACGATTCTATTTGGGTCACTATTCATTCCCCTTGGGCTCTTCAAGTCTGTTTTTGGGCCATT
>RCND010000573.1_pt1 | contig 20973 bp, 21 predicted proteins | sample 2041351 | NCBI WGS metagenome assembly RCND01 (sample SAMN09708230, study PRJNA481090) | Marine sediment metagenome, whole genome shotgun sequencing project. | biome: marine sediment; feature: ocean; material: sediment; isolation source: Sewage treatment plant 12B marine sediment (STP12B) ... | reverse complement strand
ATGGCGATGGCGGGATTCTTTTTCGGGGTACTGTACTGTTGCTTAGCCATAAAATTCTGATTTGGGCTGTAAAGGTAAGAATCCACCCACGGCGGTTCTTTGCCCCGCTATTTACTTTTGCACAGAGCCTCCAAAGTTTTAATTAACAAATGTTGAAAAATGCCATATCTTTATGATTCATGATATACTTTTCACCAGCCAAGATTAACCTGGGATTACAGATTCTTGAAAAAAGAGCCGATGGATTTCATATGCTCCGCTCGGTAATGTATCCCACTGGTCTATGTGATATCATCGAAATCAATCAGCTTCCCGGGGAGGATATTTCGGTTCGTTTCTCTCAATCCGGAATCCGCTTTGAAGCCGACCTGAAAAAGAACCTTTGTTTGAAAGCCTGGAATTTAATGGCTGCTGAGCGCAATCTTCCCCCTGTAGAGATTCACCTGCACAAACAGATTCACGTTGGGGCTGGACTTGGAGGAGGATCTTCCAACGCATCCACTGTATTAAACGGACTTAATCTTCTGGCCTCCTCTCCTGTATCACCTGAAAGATTGGAAGATCTGGCAGGACAACTGGGAAGTGACTGCCCTTTTTTTTTGCATGAGTCGGCTATGATGATGGAGGGTCGGGGTGATCTGCTGAGCCCGGTGAATGTATCCCTTAAGGGTTTCTACCTGGTCCTACTGTTTCCGGAAATTCACATCTCCACCGCTGAGGCCTATGGCGCGGTCTCGCCGCACTACCCGGATGTACCCCTGCGACATTTGATCGAAACACCAGTAGACCGGTGGAATGGCATGGTAAGAAATGACTTTGAAGAAAGTGCCTTTCAGAAACATCCTCTTCTTAAAGAGTTGAAAGACTCCCTTTATTGTTCCGGAGCAAAATTCGCATCCATGAGTGGAAGTGGCTCATCGCTTTTTGGAATTTTTGATTCAGCTCCTCAACTTCCTGTAGAGATCCAAAAATATGTGATCTGGATGGGGCCAGCCTAACCCATCTCAATAAGCAGATGAGATTTGGAGACCATTTCGCCTTCACTCACATGGATCTTCAGCACCACACCATTAACCGGTGAAAGAACCTCGTTTCTCATTTTCATGGCCTCCAGGATTAGTAGCGGCGTACCGGCACTTACCTCATCGCCTTCTTTTGCCATGATCTTCTGTATGTTACCTGGAATGACCGCTACGATTCTCTTCTCATCGGGCTTCTTCCATATCTGCCTGTTCTTGAACTTGGTGGTCAGCCTGGTGGTATACAAAGCACCTCCGATCTCCAGCGATTCCATCCTGGGTTCACTCGAAGAGCTCTTTTTTGAAGATTTTTCTTTGTTGCTCATGATTGGCTGTTAAAATGGTGGTATCCCATGTTTTTTTAATGGCATTCCTACGCTCTTCCCTCCTGAAACATCAAGGGCATGAAGCAATGACTTCCTGGTCTCCCATGGTTCGATAACTGAATCGATATATCCCTTTGCTGCAGCCACATAAGGGTTGGCGAACTTCTCCTTGTACTCCTGGACCTTCTGGGCCCTCATTTTATCAGGATCTTCTGCCGTAGCAATTTCCTTCCTGAAAATAATATTGGCTGCCCCCTCAGGTCCCATAACAGCCACCTCTGCATCGGGCCATGCAAGTACAAAATCAGCCCTGAGATGCCTTGAATTCATGGCAATATACCCTCCTCCATAAGCTTTACGGATAATCACCGTGATTTTAGGAACTGTTGCTTCGCTATAAGCATACAAGACCTTAGCACCGTGCCTGATTACCCCAGCATGTTCCTGGTCCACTCCCGGAAGATATCCCGGCAGATCGACCAAAGTAATTATGGGAATATTAAATGCATCACAATACCTGATAAACCTACCTGCTTTGCAAGAGGAATCCACATCAAGCACACCGGCCAGTACAAGAGGCTGATTGGCCACAAAACCCACCGTAAGCCCATTCATGGTTCCAAAACCAATCACCATATTGGCGGCCCAGCTCTCCTGGATCTCGAAAAAATCCGATCCGTCAGTTACCGCCCTGATCACATTCCGAACATCATAAGGCTGTCTTTTATCCGTAGGGACAATTTCTGAGATATTATACTCCTCAAGGGGTTCCAAAACTTCTTTCCTGGCCGGAACATCGGTATTGGACCAGGGAAGATAAGAGAGTAATGATTTTATCTGATCAAAACACTCGTCCTCAGATTCTGCAAAAAAGTGTGCATTTCCAGTAATTTCGCTATGAACACGGGCACCTCCCAGCTCCTCCATGGAGATATCCTCACCCAGGACAGTCTTGATAACTTCCGGACCGGTTATAAACATCTTAGATATACTGTCCACCACAAAAACAAAGTCTGTTAGAGCTGGCGAATAGACGGCTCCTCCCGCGCAAGGCCCAAGAATTACAGAAATCTGAGGAATCACACCTGAGGCCAGGGTGTTTCTGAAAAAGATCTCTCCGTATCCTGCTAATGAGTTTACTCCTTCCTGTATTCTAGCTCCACCCGAATCATTGATCCCGATGAGCGGCATCCGCATCTTCAGAGAGTGATCCATGATCTTGGTAATCTTCCGGGCATGCATAAAACCAAGAGATCCTCCAGCCACAGTAAAATCCTGGGCATAGATACATACAGGTCTGCCCCCAATGGTTCCGGTCCCTGTTATAACACCATCTCCATGAAGCTTCTTCCTGTCCATACCAAAATCTCTCGCTTCATGCTCAACAAACATATCATATTCATTGAAAGACCCTTCGTCCAGAAGTTTTATAATGCGCTCCCGGGCGGTCAGTTTCCCCATGGCAACCTGCTTCTGAATGGCCTTTTCGCCACCCCCCTGCTGCACCTCTTTACGGCGCTGCTTTAGTTCCTGAACTTTTTTGTCTGTGGACATTGTTATCAGTTTTAAATGGTGCTACAATCTTACAAAAAAAAAGCTTTTCGAAAAGCTGTTTCATAATACATTCCGGCCCAGGTTCCGGCATGCCTACCTGGGTGCCAGTCGCATTAGAAACAGAGCCACAATCAGGAAAAATACGTTGGGTAGCCAGACAGCCACTACTGCCGGCAATAATCCTCCTATGGCAAACTGTTTTGAAAACTGGGTAAACAGTATATAAGTAAAGCTAATCACTACCCCTATGGCAATTTGCAGTCCAATACCTCCCCGCATCTTCCTGGACGATACAGCTACTCCAATGAGGGTCAGGACAAAAGTAGAAAAGGGAAAAGCAATGCGGTTGTGGCGTTCAATCAAATGGGAGGTTACATTGGTCTCCCCCTGCATCCGCTGTTTCGCGATAAATTCATCCAGCTCCTTCAGGCTCATGGTTTCCACAATAGACAATCTCATTTTGAAATCATCCGGATGCATGGCAAGGGTAGTGTCAATTTGTTTTCCCTCCTCAATAGTTTCATGAAGACCATCGATGGTACGGATATAGTACCTTCGTGCCCTCCACTTGTTCACAGTGGTATCCCACCTAATCTGGTCAGCAACCATTTTGGAGACCAGTTCCCCTTCCTCAAACTTCTCAATGGTAAACTGATAGCCTACCTTTGACACATTGCTGTAGCTGTGCAGGTATACATATATTCCGGGTTCTATCTGCCTGTGAAAATCCTTTGTACTGAAACTAATGGGGCGTTTCTTAACATACTGTTCCTCAAAGTCCAGCTTCACCTTATTGGCACCTGGGATCACCTGGTCGCTTAAATAAAAGGAGACTGATGCAATAAGTAGAGCGGAAATAAAATAAGGCATTAAGAACCTTCGGAAACTCATACCACTGTTCAGAATGGCAATGATCTCTGTATTGTAGGCCATGCGGCTCGTGAAGTAGATCACTGCTATAAATGCAAACAGTGAGGCGAAAAGTACCCCGAAGTATGGAATAAAATTGAGATAGTAATCAAACAGGATGACATTTAACTTGGCCTCACTTTCAATAAAATCATCGATTTTCTCAGTCAGGTCAAAGATCACTACAATTGCAAGGATCAATGCAATGGCCAAAAGGAAAGTGCTCAGAAACTTCCGGATAATATAGATGTCCAGAATTTTCAGACCAAAAAACCTTATAATCTTGTACTTAAAGCTGGTATCATTTTTTCCTTCCATGCAGTGAATGTGCCACTTTTAATTTCTTCAAATGCTTTTTTAACCAGCCAGAGATAGAATGCCAGGTTGTGCAGACTAGCGATCTGCATACCGAGCATCTCACCGGATATGATTAAATGACGCAGATACGCTTTGGAATATTGCATATCTACGAAACTATTGTCAGAGATATCGATGGGAGAATAATCGTCCATCCATTTTCTGTTCTTAATATTAATGATTCCCTCTGAGGTAAACAACATACCGTTCCTTCCGTTTCGTGTAGGCATAACACAATCGAACATATCAACGCCCAGGGAAATCGCTTCCAGAATATTAACAGGGGTGCCGACTCCCATAAGGTACCTTGGTTTATCATCTGGCAGTATTTCATTGACCACCTCAATCATCGCATACATATCTTCTGCAGGCTCGCCAACCGACAGTCCTCCAATGGCGTTCCCTTCTGCTTCCTTCTCGGCAATATAGGCAGCACTTTCCTTTCTAAGCTCCTTAAAAACACTTCCCTGAACAATGGGGAAGAAAGCTTGCTGATGTCCATAATGCGGCTCCGTGGAATGAAATTGCTTTAGTCCCCGGTCAAGCCACTGATGTGTCAGCTTAAGCGAGTCCTTAGCATATTTCAGATCGCAAGGCCAGGGAGTACACTCATCAAAAGCCATCATGATATCGGCACCAATAAGCCGTTGGGTATCCACAATATTTTCCGGGGTAAAAATATGCTTCGATCCATCTATATGTGAACTGAACCACGCCCCTTCGGGTTTCAGCTTACGATTGGCTGCAAGGGAAAAAACCTGGTAACCACCACTATCGGTGAGAATAGAGCGATCCCAATTAATAAACTTATGTAGGCCACCGGCTCCCTTCAGAATCTCAAGACCTGGTCGCAGATATAGATGATAGGTGTTGCCAAGAATAATGGGGGCATCGATATCGTTTTGTAACTCCTGCTGATGCACTCCTTTCACAGTGCCTGCAGTACCCACTGGCATAAATATAGGAGTCTGAATCTCAGAATGATCTGTAATAAGTTTGCCGGCCCTTGCCTTACTACCTTTGTCCCGATGTAATATTTTAAACTCCATTGAAAATCCTGAGATCAGCCAAAGATAAGCAATTGTTGAAAACCTGCTTTTTCTTTTCCCTAATTGGCAGCTAAATTTACAGCTGCATGAATATTAGAGATTTTATCGACGGGACGCTCCTTTACCAGTGGATCATACTTGCCTTTTTCCTGATAGCCTTCCTGGTTCAACTGGGGATCTATCTTTTTGTTTTTCTGAGGGTTCCGCTTTACAGTAAAAAAAAGAAGAGAGCTAAATCCCCGGGGATATCTGTGATTATCTGTGCGAAAAATGAAGAGAAGAACCTGAAGCTCTTCTTACCTCAAGTCCTTCAGCAGGAGTATCCGGACTTTGAAGTGGTGGTCGTAAATGATAGCTCTACCGACAATACCGAAGAGCTACTCATGCAGCTTTCCGCACAATTCAAGCATCTACGTTATACCTCTATCCCGGCAGATGACAAGCTTAAACGAGGAAAAAAGCTGGCACTTACCATAGGATTGAAAGCAGCCGCTTACGATTATGTCTTGCTGACCGATGCAGATTGTTATCCGGCCAGTGATCAATGGCTGAAGCGGATGGCCTCAAATTTTTCAGGCGATCATAAGTTTGTTTTGGGATATGGCGGATATGAGCGAAGAAAAGGCTTACTCAATAAAATTATCCGTTACGAAACAACCTTTACTGCCATACAGTATCTCTCCTATGCCATTAAAGGGAGGCCCTACATGGGGGTGGGACGTAATCTCGCTTATGAAAAAGCACTCTTCTTTGATAACAAAGGATTTGCGGGACACTACCACCTTTTATCCGGAGATGATGACCTGTTTGTTAATGAAAATGCCACCAGGCTTAACTGTGCTGTTGAGTTCTCCTCTGAGAGCCATACACTGTCTGTGCCGGAAACCACTTTCCGAGCCTGGATCAAGCAGAAAAAGCGACATCTGTCTGCCGGGAGTCATTACAACATTGGTTCCAGGATCAGGCTGGCCAGCGAATGGATCAGTCGGATCATCCTCTATATCACGCTGATCTGGATCTGTTTATCATCAAGCTGGAGCATACCCGTTGGCATATTGTTTGTAATATTACTAATAACCCGGCTGGTCATTTTCAGAATGGGAATGCGCCGCTTGGACGAAAAATATTTATTATTACCTTCGCTGCTGCTCGATCCGATTTTCCCAGTTCTTATGGGCGCTATTTGGTTAAGTAGCAGATTTGAAAAAAAGTACCAACCATGGAGATAAATACCAATCTTTCTCTTAAAGCTCAGCAGGACGTCGAACTGGTCCAAAAAGCCAAAAAGGGCGACCAGCTTGCCTATGCTGAATTATTGGGAAGGTACCGTGATGCGATCTATTTCATGCTGCTAAAAATGGTAAACAGCCCGGTAGATGCTGAGGATCTTACCATCGAAGCTTTTGGAAAAGCTTTTAAAAACATCGATCAGTACGCTCCCAATTTTGCGTTTTCCACCTGGTTGTTTAAAATAGCAACCAACAATTGCATCGATTTCATTCGGAAAAAACGGGCCAGTCATATCTCTCTCGACCAGACCATCGATGGTGAGGATTCGCTTGCCCCTTCTAGCATGATCCAGTCAGACGATCCGGATCCGGAAACCTATTTGATTAATAAACAGAAAATCAAGCATATGCGAAAGGTCGTCTCGCGCCTGAAGCCCAGGTACAGACAACTGGTTGAATTACGCTATTTTAAGGAGTACTCCTATGATGAGATTGCGGTAGAACTTGATATTCCCATAGGCACCGTAAAAGCACAACTCTTCAGGGCCAGGGAACTGCTTCTCAATATCATGAGCAGGTCCCAGGAAAAGCCTTAATAGCCGGTTCCGGAGACCCTTATGGACCTGATACTAAAATATTTTCCTGAGCTCACCTCCCAACAGATCAAGCATTTCGAACAATTGATGCTGATTCTCCCCAGGCTCAATGAAAGGGTGAATGTGATCTCCAGAAAGGATATTGCATACCTGGAAGAGAGGCACATTCTGCACTCACTCTCTATTGCAAAGCTTCTCCGCTTTGACTCCAAAGCCAGGGTGCTTGATGTGGGCACCGGAGGAGGTTTTCCAGGGATCCCGCTAGCTCTGATGTTTCCTGAAGTTTCCTTTACACTGGTAGATTCCATTAGAAAGAAAATAAGCCTTGTTAGTGAGATCGTCGAAGAACTGAATTTGAAAAATGTCACCCCGGTGAATCAAAGAATGGAACAACTAAACCTGAAGGCAGACTTTGTTGTTTCAAGGGCCGTTACCGCATTTCCCAAATTGCATCTGTGGACTCAAAAGCTTATTGAGCCCGGCAGCGGCCAGTCCATGCCCAACGGTCTGATCTCTCTGAAAGGCGGAGACCTGAATAAGGAGCTGATGCCGCTCAAACAACAAGTAAAAGTCTTCCCCATTTCAAGCTGGTATGAGGAGTCGTTTTTTTCTACAAAAATGATTGTATATCTAAAAAAATGACTTACTTTTGCACCCTCAAAACATAGACTTATGAAGCGTACATTTCAGCCATCCAACAGGAAGAGAAAGAACAAGCATGGGTTCAGGGAGCGGATGTCTTCAGCCAGCGGACGTGGCGTGATTGCAAAAAGAAGGAAGAAAGGCCGTAAGAAGCTGACCGTTTCCGATGAGCCAAGGCACAAAGCATAAAGCATAAGCTTTTTTACTCATTATGAATAACTGACCGATCCCCGGTTGGTTATTTTTTTGTCAAGTTTTTTATAATAAACATTACCTTTGGGCAAATCTCGAAATATGGATTTCTTCAGGTTTCTTCTTACAAAAAAGTTCTTGCGACATCTGGGGCTGGCAGTGGCCATTTCCCTGGTATTGCTATTGGGAACCCTGCTGTGGCTAAAGATATATACCCATCACGGGAATACCATCGTAGTCCCCGATCTCGCAGGCCTTACCATGGATGAGGTGGATGATGTAACATCCTCCAGACGCCTGAGATTTGAAGTGGTCGATTCGGTTTTCTCAACGGAGATGCCAAGGGGAACAGTGATAAAACAGAATCCTAACGCCAGATCAAGAGTTAAAAAGAACAGGAAGATATTCCTGACCATGAATGCCGTAAATCCGGAGATGGTCTCCATGCCCCAGCTAATTGGGCTCTCCTTCCGGCAGGCCAAACTCGCTCTGCAAAATGCGGGGCTGATTCAGGGTACCATCCAATACAAACCCGATTTCGCGAAAAACAATGTGCTACAACAAATGCACAACCACTCCGTTATTAACGAAGGAACCGTAATCACCAAAGGAGCGGTTATAGATCTGGTTCTGGGTATGGGGCTAAGTAGCAAAACCACCCGGGTACCCGACCTTGTGGGACTGGGACTGGAAGAGGCATCAGCGATTATCTCTGATTACTTTCTAAATCTCGGAGCCCTTACATATGATCTCAGCTTTGAAGAAGCTGAGGATAGTGCCGGAGCTTTCATTTGGAGGCAGTATCCGGACTTCGATGAGTTTAAAAGATTGAACATGGGCATGGAGATGGATATCTGGCTCACTTTAGACTCCACGCGTATGCCTCAGGCCGATTCGACTCTTGGTGATGACATAGAAAGAATGGATGAATAGAACCGGATGCGTTTTAGTCTCTTTCCTGTTCTGTTTCCCTGGGGTTCTCAGGTTACAGGCACAGGAAGTCATTACTCCTCTTCAAAGCAACCCAAGGGCTGCTGAACAATACAAGGATTTTAGCAGCGCCAAAAAATCTGCCAAGGCCGTTCTGTTGGAACTTCCCTTTTTTGATGATTTTTCAAATAGCTCTCTGATTACTGACACAGGGAGATGGAGCAATGCTTACGCATTTGTGAACAACAACTTCTCCGTCAATCCCGTCACCAACGGGGTAGCCACCCTGGATGCTCTGGATGAAGTAGGGTCCATCTATTCCCACGCGGTCATATCATCCGGTACTTTTGATGCCGACAGCCTTAGCAGTCACCCCATTAACCTGGCCTACCCTGCGTCGGACAGTATTTACCTCAGTTTTCTTTATCAGCCGGGTGGAAATTGTGACCTGCCGGAAGAGCAAGACTCGTTGATGGTTGATTTCTATGCAAGTGATTCAAGCGAATGGATCAATGTATGGCGCATTCCCGGTTCGGAGCTTCAGCCCTTCAAACATGTGATGATCCCGGTTACCGATGATCGCTTTCTTACAAGTGAATTCAGGTTCATGTTCAGAAACAGGGCGAGCCTTCCAAGGAACAGTGAAACACCGGACAAACGGAGCAATGTGGACTACTGGCATGTGGATTATGTTCGACTAGACAGAAACAGGTCTGCTGCCGACACCATTCTCAGGGACGTAGCTTTTAACACACCGCTTAGTTCCATTTTTAAAGAACTTAGCGCTGTTCCCTGGTCCCATTTTGAATCAGCCTTCAATACAACCCTCTCACCAGAGGTATCGGTCCAATACAGGAACAATGATTCCATTGCCCGTAATGTAACCCGTTCCCTGACCATCCTGGAACCACTCTATGATGAATCAGAGCTCATCGGCATCCCAACAGCCCAGGATATCTCGGCCCATGAGGAAAGGATTGTTGATTTCGCATTTCCCTATGATCTGGACTTTAACAGGGGTGATTCTGCACTGATCAGGTTTAAAGCGGCCCTCCGCACCGATGTATTTGATCCCAAGGTAAATGATACGGTGATTTATGACCAGCTGTTCAGAGATTATTACGCCTATGATGACGGAACCGCAGAGGTGGGCTACGGTCTACGTGGCGATGGCACTGAAAATGGAATGGTCGCCATCAGACATCGCTCCTACGAAGCTGATATGCTCGGCGGAGTATACATTTTTTTTAACCAGATATATGACTCGCTGAACGCGAAGGAGTACACCTTTAACCTGATGGTCTGGAACGATTCTGATGGCTTCCCGGGGACTGTTGCCTGGGACGATGAAACCATATATAGGCCCCGCTATACACCCACTTATACAGGATTTGTTAAATATGAATTTACAGAGCCGGTTCCGGTTAACGGACCTTTCCATGTGGGGTGGAGACAATATAAGCCCTATACACTCAACATGGGGCTCGACAAGAACAGTGATCCGGAATCGCCGGTTATGTTCTATAATATGGGCACCTGGATCAGTTCTGAAGCACCGGGGATGGTGCTCTTCAGACCCTATTTGTATGAGCCTTCAACCGGGATTAACCAGCCTCTTGCTTCAGATCTTAAAGCATTGAAACTCTATCCCAACCCAGCTAGTGAACAAATCTGGATAGAGGTCCCGTCAGGTTTAGAAGGGCAAGAAATCCCTGTATACATCTTTGATACCTCGGGCCGGCAGCTCCACCATAGCAAGCTTCGAACCAACAACCTTGATGTATCCGGATATGCACCGGGTCTATATTATATAAGGGCTATCATTGAAGGCGAAGCCTATTATTCCAAATTATTGATCAACCGTTAATATTTTTCCGTGGAACCTGCAGACAACCATGAGCTTTTTGAACACTTCAGGTTCACAGCCGACCCTGGTCAAACCACCCTGCGAATAGATAAATTTCTCTTTAATAAACTTGAAAACACCTCCAGAAGCAGAATTCAATCCGCTGCCAATGCAGGAAATATACTTTCCAACGGCTCTCCGGTTAAACCAAATTACCGTGTAAAACCAGGAGATCTAGTGACCATAGTTCTTCCCCATCCTCCAAGGAAAATTGAGCTGATTCCTGAGGATATCCCGCTGGATATTGTATTTGAAGATGAGCATTTAATTGTGCTGAATAAGCAGGTTGGTCTGGTGGTTCACCCCGGCTACGGCAACTACAGTGGAACCCTGGTCAACGCATTGATGTTCCATCTCAGGGACAATCCGCTTTTTCACTCAGGAGAGGAGAGACCAGGACTTGTCCACCGGATCGATAAAAACACCTCCGGATTGCTGGTGGTTGCAAAAAATGAGCTTGCTCTCAATAAACTGGCCAGTCAGTTTTTTCATAAAACATCCAAAAGAACCTATTCCGCTCTTGCTTGGGGCGATATGAAAGAGGAAGAAGGGACCATTGTGGGAAACATTGGCAGAAATCCAAAGAATAGAAAACAGATGCATGTTTTCCCCGATGGTGACCTGGGCAAGGAGGCTGTGACACACTACCGTGTTCTGGAGAGGCTGGGTTATGTTAACATGGTTGAATGTAGACTGGAAACAGGACGCACCCATCAGATCAGAGTTCATTTTCAATACCTGGGACATCCCCTGTTCAATGACCCGGAATATGGTGGTGATCGTATTCTCAGGGGGACCACCTTTACCAAGTACAAGCAGTTCGTTCAGAATTGTTTTGAGCTTTTGCCCGGACAGGCCCTGCATGCACGTACCCTGGGCTTTGTACACCCATCCTCGGGTGAAGAGATGCTTTTCGATGCTCCGCTCCCTGAAGGGTTCAGCGCTGTAATTCAGAAATGGCGTACCTATATCCAGGGGCGCCGTGATGAATGATGATTTAGCACCCCAGAAATACATTCATGGACGAATGGCCCCATTCGTCAAAAATGAATCCACTTTCTCAAGCCACATTCGTATAAAAGGTGTTACATTTAAATAAGGGAACCTTTCAATTGAATAAGAGATGAATATTGCCATTTTTACCGGAGGAGATTCTTCTGAATATGTGATCTCCATGAAAAGTGCCAAGCAGGTACTTAAGTGGCTTGATGCTGCTGGCCATACCTGTTACCTTGTTGAGGTAAAAAAAAATAAGTGGTCTGTACATCTTGGAAAGAAGAGGGCGCCTCTGGATAAAAACAATTTTAGCTTTTTGAACAATGAAGAGAAAGTTACCTTCGATTTTATCTGGAACACCATCCATGGTACACCGGGAGAAGATGGAAAACTCCAGGGATATTTCGATATCATGGGAATTCCATACAGCTGTTCCAATCAATTTTCTTCAGCGCTGACATTTAATAAGTACACCTGCAAAAGTTTTCTCAAGCAACATAATGTACTCACACCCGAATCCAGTCTAGTACGAAAAAACCTGGAAACCAACCTGGAAGCATTGTCTGATATGGTTGGATTTCCCTGCTTTGTGAAACCCAACAGTGGGGGATCGAGTTTTGGGATAGCCAAAGTGGTTCGTTTTGAAGACTTGAAATCAGCCCTTGAGGAGGCCTTGGAGGAGGATGATGAAGCTATCGTTGAACGCTATATCAAAGGGACCGAAGTTACCTGTGGCCTGATGAAGGGACGTGATGGATTTACAGTGTTTCCTCTAACGGAGATCATTACGGAAAACGAATTCTTCGACTACGAAGCCAAGTATACAGTTGGCAAGGCCCAGGAGATTACTCCGGCCCGGATTGACGATGATGTAAGTAATAAATGTCAGGATATGGCCCTGAACATTTACAAGCTATGCAATAGTACCGGCATTATCAGGGTAGATTTTATTATCAAAGGAAACCAGGTATACTTTCTGGAGCTGAATTCTATTCCGGGGATGTCGGAAGAGAGCATTATTCCAAAGCAGGTTCATAATATGGGCCTGGAAATGTCTACAGTCCTCCAGCAGGTTATTGACGAGGTCCTGGGCGCATAAGAGCACTTTTTTTGCTACTTTTACTGCCCTCATGAGAACCTATATCTCCATTTTCTTTTCGGTACTTCTCTTATCTGGATTGCCGGCCTGCTCCTACACTGATTCGGAAATGTATGAAGTGGAACCTGTCCCCGGGGATCCGCCGATTCTTTCGGTAAGTACCAACCTGGACACCCTGCACAATCCACCGGTCAACGACAGCCTTGAAGTTATCTACCAGGCGGTGGTGGAAGGTGGCGAATTCTACTATGTTTATGCGGATGTTGTTAATACATCGATTTTTGAATCAGACAGCAGCTACGGGTCATTCTGGATCGATTCCGTGCTGGCAGATTCATCAGGAGTGGATACACTGTATATGGAATTTTACTACTCCAGCAACACCAACAGTCTGGCTGATAAGGTTAATTATGAAGCGAGGACCGAAATACTGAAATATGCCATCGATTTTAACCCGGGGGGTACAAAATGAGAAAGCGAATTTTCTATAGCATCGCATTGGCCGTGCTGCTTGTCTCTGCTCAAAATACCCTGGGTCAGGATTGGGGTCTAACATTCTCAGCAGGAGTAGCAAGCTCCCAAATGAATGATTTGAAATATCTGCAGGAACATATTCTAAGTACCTATCCGGTAGAAGGCAAGATCACCAGCTCCTTCCCCCCCTTTACCTCCGCTTCAATAACTATGTTTAAGCAGTTATACGATCATATCCGTATAGGTGGCGGGTACAGCTATTCAACCACGGGAGGCAAATCCTCATACGCCGATTACTCCGGAGAAATCAGCACCGAAATGAATGCCACTTCCCACCGCCTGGGAGCATATCTCTCTTACTTAGTCTTGGGTGGCGATCGTCTTGACTTGTCTCTGAACGGTAGCTTGGAAGCAAATCTTACCAGCCTGAGCATTCAGTCCTTCTATGAAATCTTCAACTACTCGAATGGAATGGTCAACAATTACCGCTCCCTCAGTCCAAGTGTTTCAGTCGGAGGAGAACTCATGTATACGCTGAAAAAAATCTCTCTGGGAATGGAAGCAGGATACCTGGTCGATCTAAAAGGAGATCTTAAGGATACGGATGATAGTGATCCCCTGGTGGACCCCAACGACACAGAGCGGGTGCTGAGCTCTGACTGGACCGGGTGGTATGTAAAGTTAAAGGCTCTGATCTGGCTCAATTTCTAAGCTGGATTACCCCCTCTTATCTCCCCGATAAACCGCTCCACACGCTTCTCAAGTGTAAGAGAGTTCTCTTCTCCAAGGGCCCTTATAAATGCACTTCCGATAATAGCCCCCCGGGCATATTGACAGGCTGTTAAAAAAGTTTCATGATTGGAAATTCCAAATCCGATCAGTCCGGGTACCGGGAGCTTCATCTCATTCAGACGCTGAAAATATTCCTTCTGGTGCTTTTCTACCGAATTCCTTGCTCCTGTGGTGGAAGCTGCTGCCACTAGGTATAGAAATCCTTCTGAAAGGGTTGCAATCCGGACTATTCGTTGATCATCGGTTTGAGGAGTAACAAGTAGAGAGTTGTATATCCCGTAGCTCCTGAAAAGATCCAGGTAGCGGGTCTCATATTCATCGGGAGGCAGATCAGGAATAATCACTCCATCAATCCCTGTATCCCTGCACCTGCTTAAAAACCTTTCCATACCCATCTGTAGGACAGGATTCAGATAGCCCATCATGACCAGTGGAATGCTAACACTTTCCCGTATTTCATTCAGCTGATTGAATAGGAGATCCAGTGTCATGCCATTTCGAAGGGCAAGCAAGCTGCTTTGCTGGATCACAGGGCCATCAGCAAGTGGATCTGAGAAAGGAATTCCAATCTCCACCATATCGGCACCATGTTCCTCGAGTGCTTTCAACAGCCTCGGAGTATCATGGAGTCCTGGATAACCTGCAGTAATATATATGGATAGAATCTCTCCGTCCTTCTCCCTGAAAAGCTGATCAATTCTGTTTATCATGCGCTTAGATTTCTAATTTATCAATATAGGTGTCCATATCCTTATCTCCCCTGCCGGAAAGATTCACAACTACCACATCCTCTGCCCCGGGTTTGATTTTTTCAAGAGCAGCCAGGGCATGAGCAGTCTCAAGGGCTGGAATAATCCCCTCTTTCCTGGTGCAAAGTATTGCTGCCTGCAGAGCCTCATCATCTGTAATGGCGTACACAGTGGCCCTTCCCGATTTGGCCAGCCAGGCATGAAGGGGACCCACACCGGGATAATCAAGCCCCGCCGAAATGGAATAAGGCTCTTCGATTTGTCCATCATCATCCTGCATCAACAGGGTCCTGCTACCATGTATGATCCCGGGTCTGCCCAGCAATGAAGTAGCAGCCGTATAACCGCTATCTACACCCAGGCCTGCTGCTTCGGCCGATATCAATCTGACGCGTCTATCCTCAAGGTAGTGATAGTAGGCTCCTGCAGCATTACTCCCCCCGCCCACACAGGCTACCAGGTAATCAGGATAGTCCCGGCCGGTCTTTTCCATTAACTGTATCCGGATCTCCTCTGAAATAACAGACTGAAACCGGGTTACCATGTCAGGGTATGGGTGTGGCCCCACCACCGAACCAATAATATAGTGGGTGTCTACCGGATGAGAGATCCAGTCGCGTATGGCCTCATTGGTAGCATCTTTCAGGGTCTTGTTTCCGCTGTGTACAGGAACTACTTCTGCTCCCAGCATCTTCATTTTCTTGACATTGGGAGCCTGACGTTCTACATCCAGGGCTCCCATATAAACAATACACTCCATTCCGGTAAGTGCACATACAGTGGCCGTGGCGACACCGTGCTGCCCTGCACCTGTTTCCGCTATGATCCGTTTCTTCTTAAGGTGTATGGCCATAAGGATCTGGCCGATGGTGTTGTTGATCTTGTGGGCCCCTGTATGGTTCAGGTCCTCTCTTTTAAGAAAGATCTGGGTCCTGTAATGAGCCGATAGCCGTTCCGCTCTGAAAAGCGGGGTGGGCCTGCCTGCGTAATCTCTTAGCAAGAGCCTGAATTTGTTCTGAAAACTGTCCGACGAAACAATTTTCATATAGTTATTCTCAAGCTCCCTGATATTTGGATAAAGCATTTCAGGAATATATGCTCCCCCATATTCCCCATAAAATCCTCCTGCATCCACCTTATATCCCATGATTCTATTTTCTGATTTCAATGAAAAATTCCTTCAGTTCTTCTATATCTTTTAGTCCGGGCGACAATTCAAATCTGCTGTTGACATCCACTCCAGTCAAGCCCTGCAGATCGAGTGCTCGTATTAGCCCGGCATCTCCAGGGCCTATCCCACCACTGAGTAAAAAAGGAGTGGGAAGCGACAGACTCTCCAGCAGCTCCCAGTCAAATTTCTGACCTGTTCCGCCCTTTCCTGCTCCTCCTGAATCAAACAGCAGGAGGTCCACTACCTCCACATATCTCTCAAATTCCATAAAGGGTACCTGGGGATCAAGTGCCTTGATCACCTCCACTGCTTCCCCGGACAACTGTCTACAATATTCCGTAGATTCTCGTCCATGTAGTTGCACCGCGTCAAGACCATATATCTCTATGGTTTTTCTTACCTGTGAAAGCTCTTCATCGACAAACACCCCCACTTTCTTTATGGCCGGACCGGGAATCTCAAATAGCATAGGATCGGGACGAGTTCCAACGAAGCGTTCAGATCGTGGGTAAAAGATAAAACCAACAAACTCGGGAAGCAGGGCGCAAACCTGTTCCAGATTCCGAGGATCACGCATCCCACACACCTTAATTTGCAAATCCTTCTGCCTATCCATGTTGTCTTATTTCTCTTATATCTTGTTGATGAAGCGCTGACACGCTGCTCCCGGATCCTTCTCCTTCATAAAATTCTCTCCCATCAGGAACAAGCTGTACCCAGCCTTGCTTAGCCTCCTGATCTCCTCAGGGTCACTAAGTCCACTTTCCGATACCGGCACAACACCCGGGGGAAAAGCGCCGATCAGTTCATGGCTCCTGCCCGTGTCCACTTTGAATGTCTTCAGATCACGGTTATTGACACCCATAAACTTAATCTCCTTATGGTATTTCTCCAGTTCCCCTTTGTGGTGTACCTCAAAAAGGGTATTCAGTCCCAGCGATGCTGCTTCCAGGGCCAGCTCTTCCACCTCCCGTTGATCAAGGATGGCGGCAATCAGCAAGACCATATCAGCTCCATAAGCACTTGCCTCGTGCAGCTGGTACGGATCAATGATGAAATCCTTTCTTAAAAGCACCAGCCGGGGACAGGCCTCACGAACCCGTTTCAGATCCATAAGAGATCCGCCAAAAAAGCTTTGGTCGGTAAGGACGCTCATGGCAGATACCCCCGCCGCATCATAAGCAGTGGCTACCTCCACAGGATCAGCATCCGGGTGAATGAGGCCGCGTGAAGGTGACTGACGTTTGAACTCAGCAATAATACCCGGCTTTTCGCTCGCTCCCGGAAAGGCTATTACATTGGCCTTTCGCCTGTAACTTTCAAATGAACCCAGCTTTGAAAGGGGGCAAACCTTTTTACTTTTCAGTACCTCCACCCGCTTCTGTTCAACTATGGTATCAAGGATATTCTTAGCCATGATTTACCAGTTGTTTAAATGCAGTATATGCTTTGCCCGATTCGAGCGACTGCCTGGCCCGTTCAAGACAGCGATCCATTCCAGAGGACTCATCCATACAGTAGAGAGCCAGCGTAGCATTGGCAACCACTACATCATTTTGGGCCCGGTTCCCCTTCCCCTCGAGAATCCTTAAAAATACCCCGGCGGCCTCCTCCACGGTCGAACCACCATAAATATCTGAAGGACTTACAGGATCCAGTCCCAGATCGCCAGGAACAAAAGTCCGCTCAGTGGTCCTTGTTAAGGCCCTGAAACTGCCTGTGAGGGAGATTTCATCAAATCCATCCAGGGAGTGGATAATGCAGAACTGCTTCTCCGATTCCTGGTACAGGTAATGGTAGAGCCTGGCCACATCAAGACTGAAAACTCCAACTAATTGATTTCCAGGATTGGATGGATTGACCATGGGGCCAAGCATGTTAAAGAAGGTTTTGATCCTGAGACTTCGGCGGACGGGGGCAACATTCTTCATAGCCGGATTGAACAGGGGGGCATGAAGAAAACAAATGTTAAACTGGTCTATATCCCTGCGCAATCGATCGGGATCACTGCTGAAAGTATAGCCGAAATACTCCAGTACATTGGAGGACCCACATGCCGATGAAACACTGTAGTTTCCATGTTTGGCCACTTTCTCACCTGCACCCGCCACCACAAAAGAGGTAAGGGTGGAGATATTGAAGGTATTCTTCTCGTCACCACCTGTACCACATACATCAATGGTATTGAAATCCGACAGATCCACCGGAGTGCAAAGCTCCATAAGGGCATCGCGAAAACCAGCCAGCTCCTCAACAGTTATACTACGCATCAGGTAGACCGAAATGAATGCTGCCATTTCAGCGTCATTATACTTTCCTGCTGCCATGTTCTGAAGAATCACTTTTGCGTCCTCCTTCCCCAGGGTCTTATGATCAAACAGGTATTGTAAGGTTTCTTTCATAGTATACTCGCTTTGCTCGAATTAATCCAATTCAATATCATCCTTCCGCCGTATTCGGTAAGTACCGATTCGGGATGGAACTGCACACCTTTTACATCGTGCTCTCTGTGCCTGATGGCCATGATATATCCCTCATCATTCTCCACCGTGATTTCCAGGTCCCGGGGCAGGGTATCAGGCTCGACTACCCAGGAGTGATAACGTCCGGCATCAAACTCCTTCGGAACACCGCTAAACAGATATTCGTCTTCAACCAGTTGTTTCATCTGACCTGTTACACCATGATAAACTGTTGACAAATTGGCGATAGATCCTCCATAAGCCTCTGCAATGGCCTGATGTCCCAGACAAACTCCAAGTATGCTTTTGTGGGGACCATACTCCTTTATGAGATCCAGGCATATACCTGCCTCATTGGGAATTCCGGGTCCCGGACTAATTAATATTTTATCGTAGGCTGCCACCTCCTCCAGACTGAGTTGATCGTTTCGCTTTACATCGACCGCTTTCTTTAGTACCCGCTCGATATACTGAACCAGGTTGTAGGTAAAGGAGTCATAATTATCCAGTACAAGAATTTTCATGATCGGTCTAATTAAATTTGTTCATATTCCCGGCCATTTCGATGGCCGACTTCAGAGCAGCCAGCTTGTTATTCACTTCCTGCAATTCGCCTTCTTCAGTTGACTCAGAGACCACCCCGGCCCCAGCCTGATAATATAATCTGTGGTCGCGCGACATGAAAGAACGAATCATAATAGCATGATTTATGTCTCCATTAAACCGCAGGAAACCAATGGCACCCCCATAGAAACCTCTTCTTTTCTTCTCGTAAAGATCGATCAGCTCCATGGCTTTATATTTGGGAGCTCCTGAAAGTGTACCGGCAGGAAATGATTCTGCCAAAATCCGGATGGTATTGGCATTCTCTGGCAACACTCCCGAAACTTTTGAAACCATATGAATCACATGGGAGTAAAACTGGATTTCGCGGTACTCTTCTACAGTCACCTTTTTCGTGGTTCGGCTCAGATCGTTCCTGGCCAGGTCCACAAGCATGACATGTTCAGCGTTTTCCTTCTCATCTTCTGTAAGCTTCCTGGCCAGTTCCTGATCCTCCCGGTCATTTCCCGAGCGCCTGAAGGTCCCGGCAATGGGATTGATGTATGCCTTACCACCCTTCACCTCAATTTGCGCTTCCGGAGAAGATCCAAAAAGCTTGTAAGAGCCATAATCGAAGTAAAAGAGATAGGGAGAAGGATTGATGGAACGAAGTGCCCGGTATACATTGAATTCATCACCGGTGAAATCCTGGAAAAACTGCCTGGAAAGCACTATCTGAAAGACATCGCCCCTGAAACAATGTTCCTTCCCCTTTGCAACCATGGCCCGGAAATCGTCATCGCTCAGGTTGGATGACTCCTCCCCGGTGGTCCCAAAGCCATAAGTGGCAATGTTACGGTTGTGTAAGAGCGTACTTACCCGGTCTATTTCACTCTCTCCTCCATTTACGATATGCTCAAAGATCAAAAGCTCATTGGTCAGATGATTTACTGCCAGCACAAACCTGAAAAAATTATACCGAAGCTCAGGGATGTCCTCCTTTTCGGGAATAGAAGATTTAAATTGTATATCCTCAAAGTATTGAACGGCATCGAAGGAAGCATAGCCAAAAATGCCATCTACCAGCAGGGCTTCTCCCCCGGATTCAAGCTCGAAGGCAGAGAGAAAATCCTTGAGGCGCTCCACTACATTTCCTGAGCTTATGGCTTCATAACTTGTCTCCTGTCCCGGTAAAGAAGTACTTATCTCATCGTGCTGCACCAGGAACTCCGCCAGGGGATCCATGCAAATAAATGAATAAGAATTCTCCTTGCTGTGATAATCTGAACTTTCAAGAAGCATGGAATTGGGATAGATGTCCCGAATCTTTAGATAGATGCTAACGGGAGTAATGATATCCGCCAGGATCTTTCGTCTAACTACTCTTACTGGTACTTTTTTCATTCTGATTCTATTTGGGTCAAAAAAAAAGGCTTCCACCGAAGCGGAAGCCTTGAATATTGTATGACACAATAAGACGCTACCTATACTCCGGATTGTCGGAATAAGATTGCCACCACCAATTTGTGCGATTTATTATCATGCTGTTCAATTCTGAATGTCAAATTAAAGGAAAGATTTCTATTAATCCAAATTTCATTACTTTCGCCACGCATAAGCTAAGCACCATGGCACGAATCTATTTCAGAAATATTGCTCTATTCATGTCCATCTGGCTGATCGTCATGGTGATATATGCAATAAGCAACAGGGTTACCGACCTGGAATATCTCTGGAAATTCTCCCTGCTTCCGGCTCTGTTTCTTGGATTTTTGGCAGCTCTAGCCACTTTCCTTGGACAGACTATTCGTGTAAAGAAGGGGATCAACTGGATCTTTCTGCTTGCAGCGGTGGCGGTGGACCAGGCCATCAAAGCATATCTGTTTTCCCTGGAATGGGAATCCATCTCTTTTCCGCTTATCGAGCCGGTTTTCTATATTGAACCCACCCAGAACACACTGGGTTCCTACCTGTGGGT
>RCND010000657.1_pt1 | contig 20984 bp, 21 predicted proteins | sample 2041351 | NCBI WGS metagenome assembly RCND01 (sample SAMN09708230, study PRJNA481090) | Marine sediment metagenome, whole genome shotgun sequencing project. | biome: marine sediment; feature: ocean; material: sediment; isolation source: Sewage treatment plant 12B marine sediment (STP12B) ... | reverse complement strand
CCATCAGCATCCGCCAGGTCATAGCCGCACTGGAGGGCTCACATGAGACCTTTCTGAATGAGCTGATCTGGAGGGAGTTTTTTATGCAGATTCTCTATCATTTTCCGTCAGTTGTGGATCAAAATTTTCGTCCAAAATACAATGGCATCCAATGGAGGAACAATGAGCAGGAGTTTGAATGCTGGTGTGAGGGCAAGACGGGATTTCCCCTGGTGGATGCAGGAATGAGGCAGCTGAACAGCACTGGTTTTATGCATAACAGGGTAAGAATGGTTACGGCCAGTTTCCTCTGTAAGCACCTCCTGATCGATTGGAGATGGGGTGAGGCCTATTTTGCCAGCAAGTTGTTGGACTATGAACTCTCCTCTAACAATGGCAACTGGCAATGGGCTGCGGGAACCGGGTGTGATGCGGCCCCTTATTTCCGGGTATTCAATCCCCACACACAGCAACAGAGATTTGATCCAAAGCTTGAGTATGTCAAAGAATGGGTCCCGGAATACGGTTCATCTGCCTATGTCGGGGAGATTGTGGAACATTCCATGGCCAGGGAGCGGGCGCTTCAGGTCTACAGGCAAGGCATTCAAATGGGGATATAAGCTACAGTGTCAAAAAACGTCCTTAAGAGCACTTTCAAGTTCGGGAAACTGAAAAGTATACCCTGCAGCTTTAATTTTATCTGAGGAGACTCTGCTGCCTTTCAGGAGCATGGTGGACATTTCACCAAGCAGCATTTTCATGACGAAAGCTGGAATATTTGGAAACCAGAAAGGCTTGTGAAGTGCCTGGGCCATCTTTCTGGTGAATTCTTTGTTGGTAATAGGTTCTGGTGCCACGGCATTATAGGCCCCAGACAAAGCCTGATCCTCTATCGCCTGGATGTAGATATCACACAGATCATCCAGATGGATCCAGGGCATGTACTGTTTGCCAGTTCCAATGGCCGAAGCCAAACCCAGTTTTACCGGAAGAAGGAGTTTTGAAAGCGCACCTCCCTCTTTTGAAAGGACAACACCTGTTCGGATCTTCACGGTTCGGACGCCAATACCTGAAAATTTGTCTGCCGCTTGTTCCCATGAATTGCAAGTTTCACCCAGAAAATCAGGTGGCAGCATTGTCAGTTTCGGTAAATATATGTTCAGATGTAAGTGCTCCGTAATATCCTATGGCAGAAGCTGAAATAAAAGCTTTCAGCTTATTCTTCTTATCTAAATTGTTAAAAATCAGATCGATCGACTTGACCCTGCTGTTTAGGATTTCCTGCTTTCTTCTGGTGGTCCATCTTTTCTCTCCAATGTTCACTCCGGCCAGATGTATAATAAAGTCACAGTTATTAATTGCTTCTCTGTCGATTTCATTGCGATCAATATCCCAGAAATAGGAAGGAGTATGGGTGTTAGGTTTGGAGCTTCTGCTAAGAATAGCTACTTCATATCCATGTTCCTGCAACTTCTTACAAAGATGTTGTCCAATAAGACCGCTTCCTCCGCTAATTAGTACGCTTGACATTTTTGAGAATTTTTCATTTGCAACTTTGATCTATTCTCATGACTTGATCAATATTGAAGCCATTTTTCTTAGCATGATCCATTAGCTGAGAGTAAACCGCAGGATCAAGTTCTTTGGTTCTAGAGAGCACCCACAAATATTTTCTGGAGGGGTCACCTACAAGCGCATGTTGATAATTTTCGTCCAGCGACATGATGTAATAATTTCCTGAGAATGGCCAGAAGAAGGTAACTTTTAATCTGCCGGGATAAGCTGCATCCGGGACCCAGGCGGTGCCTTTGGCGGTTTTAGATACATTCTCTTTTTCAGTTAAGTGGCCTTTATTGAGGACCTGGATTTTGCCGTTGCTTTTTAAGGAATATGTTGCCGTCACACATTCCAGTCCCTTTTCAAAGCTGTTGGGTAATCTGGCTATTTCATACCACACACCACTATATTTCTGAATGTCGACCGTTTCAACTGTTGGAAGGTCTTGCGAAGTCTTACAGGATAAAAAAGAAGCCATGGTCAGGAGTATTAATAATTTTTGTGTCATCTCTTATTTATTAAGTTCTTCTTCTATTAAAAGAGATATATCGTCAATTTCTCTCTGTGCCTGCTGATAGATCTCATCTTTTTCCTTCATCAGATCGATACTGAGAAGAAAAAGATTTTGGGAAAAGAATGAGTACAGCTCATCGGGTCTTTCCGATATACCTATTGAGAGATGTATGTTATTCAGTACAAAGGGGCCAACGCTATTCAGAATAAACTGTAGATGGACCGCTTCCATTCTGTTCAGGTAGATATAAGATTGCTCTAATTCCTGAAGCATGGTAACGATTGCTGTATTGTTTAGTAATTTCAAATCCCCACTGTTATTCAAATTCTGGTACACATTACTACTTCTGTTATAGTCAGAGTAATTGAAGAGGGATGGTGCAATCCGAGCGAGTGTATCCAGCTTACTTCTGTCATTTTCATTAATAATCTGGATGGCAAGGTGGAATTGTGCATGCAGGGTAATGTTATAGTCAATCACACCCTGTAGCTCCTCTCTATCATCCTGGATCCTGTTATTAATGTTCTCGTATATTTTTAGTTCATCCTTTCTTTGGGATTGTTTATTGTCCCAGTTATTGATGGAAAGCGCAATTAATATACCGGTAACCACCAGGAAGATCTCTACAACACCAAAAATGATATATCGTTTCATCTTGCCTTTCAGCATCTCTTTGATTCTAAGTTTAAAGAAGATCTCACTCATAGGAATACAGATTTGCATTTTACAATAACAGACTAAGGTACAGATGATTCTTTATCGAAGCTAATTAATAGCTCCCGACAGCATGAATGTGATGAGTTTTGAGGACTGGATAATGGACAGTGGTATATCGGGATTGCATTTTTTGACTATCACAGAGATGGGGATCTGAACCTCTATCTTTTGAACAACCACATCAATGACAGGCTATCCGATGGATGTGCTCTTAGCAGGAAACGACCATACCTATGATATCAGCACCGGATATTATGATGCAAATAAGGGGATCATTTTAGCAAGGGTATTTTCCCTGACGAAAGACTAGCCAAAGAGCATATGATCCATATCATTAATGCAATAGCTATATTTGCATATCGAATTGTAGATAAAACTGAAGAGATATGACACAAAGAACAATTTTGACCGCACTGTTGCTGGTGAGCTTTGGACTGGCCACGTTCGCGCAGGGAAAGAGTGTTACGGCAAAGATTACCGACCTTGAGAAGGTGACCACCACCGTTCAGAATGCCTCCTCTTCCTCCTCATCGTCTTGCAACACTTCAGATTTTCCGGTATACCAGGGAACAGAGACAAAAGATGTGGATATCGCTGACCTGACCTGGATAAGTGTCCGCCATGATCTTAGCCCAAGCGATCCAAGCTATATCAAACTTGAGCTTACATTTAAGAATGGCACTACAGGAATCTATGAAATGGTCAGGTATATTCGCTTTACAGGGAAGACAGATGAGGGGAACTTTGCAATTCAGGTTAAGGACATCAATACCATTGAGATTGTCCCTTAGATGTTTCAGCCTATTAGCAGATTGCACCCCCTGATATCGGAGTGGTCGTAACGGCCCAACACTTCAAAACTACCATCTTCATACACTTTGCCCAGATCGCTTGTGGCAATAAAGGAGCAGCTATGGAGGTTTGCCAGGTCAATGATGTTGATGCCACCTGACTGGCCTGCAGGGAGCAGGGAGAGCGGATCGTTGGGGTCGCGTATCAGGATCTTCATCCAGGGGCGAGTGTTGAAGCGCCCCTCTCCATTGGAATAGGCCTGAGAAAGCAGTTCGGTCATTCCGTATTCGGAATGAATGTTACTAACTCCAAAGGCTTCTTTAAGTGCCTCGTGCAGCTCACTTCTGACCAGTTCTTGTCGTCGACCTTTCATGCCGCCGGTCTCCATAACAGTGATATTGTTCCAAAGGATCATGGGATGCTGTTCTGCCAGGTCCAGGAGGGCAAAGCTGACCCCCAGCAGCAGGGTAGGATGACCGTCATTATTTCGCTTCTGCAGGATGGCAGATAGTTCCCCCAGCTGATCCAGGTAAAAACCACTGTCACTATGCTTCGACCAGCTGATCAATTGATCCATCATATAAACCAGGGAGGAGCTTTCCCGCTCCAGGTAGGAAGGCAATAGAGCAAGGATGCAAAGCTCCTCGGGTGAGCCGTAAAATGTGTTGAAACTCCGTAAGAAGCTTTCCCGGTATAGACCGACATCTGCCACATGGTGCCTGGATGGAGTTGTACCCGTGGTTCCGCTGCTCTCAAAGATCACTTCGACGTCCTTTCCTTCCGCAAGAACGGTATGGGATTTAAAGAATTCTATGGGAAGGAAGGGGATCTCTTCAGGCTCTTTTATTTGGGACGGATCTTTTCCAAGGGCAGCCAAATAGTCTGCGTATACAGGTGTGTTATTCGCCTGAAAATGAAAAACCTCCAGGGCAGCGGCCCTGAAGGTCTTCTCATCAGATATTTTAAAAATGTTATCTATTAATGCTTGCTTCATTTCATCCCCTGATGGCCTTGATGCCTGGAAGAGTTACGCCTTCAATATACTCCAGCATGGCACCACCGCCTGTGGAGACATAGCTCACCTTATCGGCAAGTCCAAACTTATTTACTGCTGCCACAGAGTCGCCTCCGCCCACCAGGCTGAAACAACCTTTGGCAGTCGATTCGGCAATGGTCTGAGCAATGCTAACGGTTCCTTTTTGGAAATTAGGCATTTCAAAAACCCCCATGGGACCGTTCCAGAGAATGGTCTTGCTATTCATGATCACCTCGCTCAACAAATCAATAGACTTAGGTCCAATATCGAGACCCATAGATCCGGCCTTTCCATTGTCAATGTCGGCTACCTCAGTATTGGCATCATTGTCAAACTTATCGGCCAGTACCTGGTCCACAGGAAGAATCAGCTTGACTCCTTTGGCTTCTGCTTGTTTCACCAGATCGGCAGCCATATCCAGTTTGTCATCTTCACAAAGGGAATTTCCGATCTCACCACCGCGAGCCTTGATAAAAGTATAAGTCATGCCTCCGCCAATAATCAGGTTGTCTACCTTGTCGAGGAGGTTTTTGATCACTTCGATTTTATCAGAAACCTTTGCACCTCCCATAATGGCCGTCATGGGCTTTTCAGATTGATGGAGTACCTTGTCCATGGCTTTGATTTCCTTGTTAATCAGGAAGCCAAACATCCTGGAGTCTTCAGCGAAAAAGTCAGCAATTACGGTTGTTGAGGCGTGCGCACGATGTGCAGTTCCAAAGGCATCGTTTACATAAACATCTGCGTAGGTGGAAAGTTTTTTGGCAAATACCTTTGTGGCCGCTTTCTCATCGTCGGTCTTCACCTTGTTCTCAGCACTGTAGAAACGAAGGTTTTCCAGTAAGAGCACTTCCCCAGGTTTAAGGGCAGTCGATTTGGAGACCGCTTCTTCACCTGCGCAATCATTAGCAAACTGTATGTCCATTCCCAGGTGATCCGAAAGAACAGGAATAACATGTTTCATGGAAAATTTCTCTTCTGGTCCTGATTTCGGACGTCCAAGGTGAGACATTAGTATAGCTGAACCACCATCCTGCAACACCTTTTTTATGGTAGGCAGCGCTCCACGAATTCGGGTGTCATCTGTTACCTCATACTGAGCTCCCAGAGGCACATTAAAATCAACCCGGATGATTACTTTCTTCCCCGCAAAATTATAATTATCAATCATTTGCATATCTGTAAATTTTATATATTATTGTTGAGTTCCGGTAAGGAATCCCAAAGGTAAAAAAGAAATTCTACATTTACAGTTTGGAAGAACAATGTTGTTTAAAGAGATCATAGGGCAGCAGGAGGTAAAAGGAAAACTCCTTAGCTTGGTTCGGGAAGACCGTACCCCTCATGCTATGATGCTTTTTGGACCTGAAGGGACCGGGAAGCTGGCTCTTGCGGTGGCCATGACACAATATCTGGCATGTAACGACAGGCAGGAAGATGATTCCTGTGGTGTTTGTCCCTCCTGTATTAAGTTTGGGAAGCTGGTACACCCAGATCTTCATTTTATTGTTCCTGTCCTGAAAACAGGCAGCATGACGGCTCCGCCTGTAAGTGATGACTATGCTGTTGAATGGAGAGAGGCACTGCTTGCCGACTTTTATATGACAGAGAGCCAGTGGTACGAATCCCTTGGAGCTGAGAATAAGCAGGGAATCATCAACGTAAAGGAGAGCGAAAATATCATACGGAAGCTGGGCTTCAAACCCTATGAATCTGACTATCGAATGGTAGTGATCTGGTTGCCTGAGAAAATGAATCAGCCGGCTGCCAACAAGTTGCTCAAATTGATTGAAGAACCACCCGAAAAGACCTTGATTCTGATGGTGTCTGAATATACCAACAAGATACTGCCCACCATATTGAGCCGGACCCAGTTGTTTCATGTGCCACCCATTTCAGGAGCAGACCTTCGGGAAGGTTTGATGAAACTGGGACAAGCAGATCAGCAGCAGATTGAAGATGCCGTGCTTAGGGCGAACGGCAATATGAGTATAGCCTTACAGACCCTTCGTCAGGATGATGTGGAGCGGCAACATTTTGAGCTTTTCACTGAATTAATGAGGCTCTCTTATGCAAGGGATATTGTTCAGATTAATGGATGGGTGGAGCGCGTGGCTGGAATGGGCCGGGAGAGGCAGAAGCAAGTAATCGACTATTCATTGCGGCTGCTTCGGGAGAATTTTATACTACATATGGAGAATGATAGCTTGAACTATATGTCGGCGAAAGAGTCAGAATTCTCTCGCAAGTTCAGCCCTTTTATTCATGAAGGAAATGTGCACGCCCTGGCAGAGGCCTTTACACTGGCCGGAAATCATATTGAGGCCAATGGGAATGCCAGGATCATACTGATGGACCTTTCTATCGGGGTAATCAGGCTGCTGATGCAAAAAGCTACGGCAGCAAACTGATCCAGTTTTGTTTTAAGATCGGAATCTCTATTTTTACACTATGGAAAGCCTGAAAGCGAGAGGATGTTGTAAGGAAAGGCACTTGGAGGTCAATGAAGAGAATCTGGAAAGGATCGATTCCTATTTTGGAGGCTGTTCCAAACTGGAATCCTACGACTGGTTGAGGGAGGTGTCTGATAATGATATTCCCGAAGTTGTTGAAGTGCGGTTTAAAAATACCCGGAAAGGCTTTTACCGAAATGTAAATGAGCTGCGCTTGAAGCGAGGTGATATAATTGCTGTGGAGGCATCGCCGGGGCATGATATAGGTATTATTTCACTGGCAGGGGAAATTGTTGAAAAGCAGCGCCAAAGGACAAAATACCATGGTGACCGGGAGGAGCTAAAGAAGGTTTACCGCAAGGCAAAACAGGTGGACATTGATAAGTGGAAGCAGGCCATCGAAAAGGAAGAGGATACCATGCTCCAGAGCAGGAAAATAGCAGCAGATCTGAGATTAAATATGAAAATTGGTGATGTGGAGTACCAGGGCGATGGTACTAAAGCCATCTTCTACTACATCGCCGATGAACGTGTGGATTTCAGGGAATTGATCAAAGTACTGGCGGAATCTTTCAGAATCCGTATAGAAATGAAGCAGATCGGAGCCAGGCAAGAGGCTGGAAGGATCGGCGGGATTGGAACCTGTGGCAGAGAACTATGCTGTTCAACTTTCGTGACCAATTTTGTCTCGGTAAGCACTCATTCGGCCCGTGTACAAGAGGTCGCCCTGAATCCACAAAAGCTTGCCGGACAATGTGGCAAGCTAAAATGTTGCCTCAATTATGAACTGGCTGGTTATGAAGATGCACGAAAGCAATTTCCTGATACAAACACCAACCTGAAATTAAAACAGGGAGAAGCCTATCACGTTAAAACGGATGTATACAGGGGGATTATGTGGTATGGAACAACAGAAGGGAGTGGACAGGCACTTATACTGGTTCCCACCGAGCGGGTGTCAGAAATTCAGGCCATGAACAAAAACGGAGAGGTGCCCGATGAGCTAGTCGAGTTTACCATAGCTGATAAACCGGAGAGCCTGGAATATACCAATGGGGCTGGAGAGGGATCTCTTACCCGCTTTGAAAGGGAGAATTCCAGAAAGAAAAAGAAGAAACAAAGACCCCACAGGAATCACCGTAAAAACTGATGAGATATCCTCTTATACTTGTGGGCATAGTGCTACTGCTGCACTGCCAATCGTGCGACTCAGACATGGTTTATGATCAGTATGAACCAACGGAGGAAGGGATGTGGAGCTGGCGGGATCCCATGGAGTTCAAAGTCGAGATTACCGATAGCCTTTCTATGCACAATATCTATGTGCAGGTACGTCACTCTGTGGAGTATCCACTGAGTAACCTGTATATGTTTGTTCATGTGAAAGCTCCTTCGGGACAGCATATGACCGATACTGTAAATATGGTTCTGGCCGCCCCGGATGGGAAGTGGATAGGGAAAGGGAACGGGAACATCAGGGAATTGATGTTGCTTTATCGGAAGCAGACCAAATTCCGGATTCCGGGGACCTATGTCTTTACCCTTGAACAGGCAATGAGACAGTCAGAAATTCCGGTGACCGATCTGGGAGTCCGGATCGAACGTACCAATCCGTAAACATTTTGGGAAAAAAGAAACTACCCAGATTCAAGGAGTTGGAGAGCCTTGATAGGGTTTTCCAGCCTCCTTTAGAAGAAATTTTCGGCTTAGATTATCACTTGAAAGGGAAGTGGTGCAGGGATGTTTTCGGAAACGATCATGAATTGATCCTGGAGCTGGGTTGCGGGAAAGGAGAATACAGCGTGGGATTGGCTCGGAACTATCCTCAAAAGAACTTTGTGGGGCTGGATATCAAAGGAGCCCGTATTTGGACCGGCGCCAAGATCGCTCAGGAGGAAGGTCTTTCAAATGTGGCTTTTCTGCGAACACGAATCGACTTTATCAACTCTTTTTTTACCCGAAATGAGGTCGCTGAAATCTGGATCACATTCCCTGATCCACAGGAGAAGAGACGGAGACTGAAAAAGCGTCTCCCCGGAGCCCACTTTCTAAACAGGTACAGGGCCTTCCTCAAAGATGAGGGAAAGATTCATTTGAAAACCGACAACCTGCAACTTTACATGGACACCATGGAACTTGTTCGTTTTAACGACCTGCCGCTGGAACAATATTCCACAGATGTGTACAACGAGGGTTGGAGCGATGAGGTTGTATCAATCCAGACCTATTACGAACAGTCATTTCTGGATGAAGGAAGCAAAATTAACTACATCCGTTTCAGGCTTCCTGCCGGAAAGGAGATCAGGGAATGGCCCGATGACTCAGAATAGCGGCTTTTTTCAACGAGTTTATGAAGTGACCAGGAAGATTCCCCATGGCAGGGTCACCACCTACGGTGCCATTGCACGGTACCTGGGATCGCCAGGTGCTGCCAGGATGGTTGGATGGGCTATGAACCAGAGCCATACAGCTTCCCAGTTTGTTCCTGCTCACCGGGTAGTAAACCGGGTGGGACTACTGACCGGTCAGCATCATTTTGAGGGGACAGGTCTGATGCAGGAATTGCTTGAAAATGAAGGGGCCGTGATCCAAGATAATCGCATAGTGAATATGAAGGAAATGTTCTGGGATCCTGTGGAAGAACTGGGCCTATGATAACTTAATCTAAATAAAAAAAGCTATCTTTGGGCAACTAATTTCTGAGTGAATAATGGAGATACAGAAGGAGAAAATCCTTGAGGTGCTTGAGGAAATTCGTCATCCGGAAACAAAAGAAGGTATCGTGTCGTCCGGGATGGTCAGCGATGTAAGCTACCGGGAAGGTGAATTGTGGATCGGCCTGAAATTTAGCAGGGCCAATGATCCCTTTATACAGTCCATTAAGAAAGCATGCGTGAGGGCCATCAATGGAACGTATGGTGAAGATACCCTGTTAAAGGGGCATATTCAGGTGCTGGTTCCAGAACCTCCGCCACAACGAGAAATTCTACCTCATGTAAAAAACATTGTTGCTGTCGCATCAGGTAAAGGTGGTGTGGGTAAATCCACTGTGGCAGTCAACCTGGCGGTGGCACTTGCACAATCAGGAGCAAGCGTGGGATTGATTGATGCGGATGTGTATGGTCCTTCCATTCCCAAGATGTTTGGTGTGGAAGGTAAGCGTCCTCCAGCACGTTCAGAAGATGGTGTGGAGTGGATCGAACCCATTGAAAAATACGGGGTGAAATTATTATCGATTGGATTCTTTATTAAACCAGAGGATGCTGTAATCTGGCGCGGCCCAATGGCCACCAGCGCATTGAAGCAGCTGATTAACCAGGGCGACTGGGGCGAATTGGATTACCTCCTGATCGACCTGCCTCCGGGTACCGGAGATGTACACCTGACCATGGTTCAGGAGGTCCCGGTTACAGGAGTGGTCATTGTAAGTACACCACAGGATGTGGCACTGGCCGATGTGATCAAAGGAATCAATATGTTTGCCGGAGAGAAAGTCAATGTACCGGTACTAGGTCTTGTGGAAAATATGTCGTGGTTTACCCCTGAGGAACTACCCGATAACAGGTACTATATTTTCGGAAAGGACGGTTGTAAGAACCTGGCCGAAAAAATGGGGATTCCACTGCTGGGACAGATACCCATTGTTCAGGGAATCAGGGAGTCAGGCGATTCAGGCAGGCCAGTTGCACTTTCGGCTGACACCCAATCCGGTGATGCATTTCGTTTGCTTTCTGAGGAGCTGAAAAAGGCATTGAACAAACGGAATGCGGAACAGGATGCAACCCGGAAAGTGGAGATTACAACAAAATAGTAACAAAATAGAGCATTATGGAAGCGATTAAAGAGCGCGTTGAGAAAGCACTTGAGAAGATCCGACCTTACCTGGTTGCAGACGGTGGAGATATCGGCCTGGTCGATATCACAGATGATATGGTGGTCAAAGTAGAGTTGAAAGGAGCATGTAATGGTTGTCCTTTCAGTATGCAGACCCTGAAAGCCGGTGTGGAGATTGCTGTAAAAAAGGAAGTTCCCGAGATAAAAGAGGTAGTGGATGTGAGTGAATAAGAGCTTTTTTTGCTAACTGATAAAATAACTTAATTCAAAACCAGTTAATTATTTGTAAGAACCTGACATAAACTTGTCATAACTGGACCGAATTGTTTTCCCGGAAGACCATATACTGGGTGCTTAGCACCCTAGCTTTATTCTGCGGCCTTGTTTCATGCTCCGTGGAGAAGAACACTTCACTATCCAGAAACTTCCACAACCTCACCTCCCATTACAACGTCTATTTTAACGGGAATGAAAGTTATAAGCGGGGTATTGAGAATGCCAATAATACTATACGGAACGATTACAATCGTATACTGGACCTGTTCTTGTACGAGGACGAGGCCGTGAATTCAGCGGTGTCAGGCGATATGAAACGGGCCATCGATAAGGCCACCAAAGTGATCACTTACCATTCTATCACCGCCAAACCCAAGGTTAAGGAGGGAAATCAGTCTGCCAAAGACAAGGCATTTTACAATCAGAACGAGTACAATAAGTGGGTCGATGATTCATATATGCTGATGGGCAAAGCCTACATGTACCAGGGAGAGTTCTTCCTGGCCTCTGAAACCTTCAAACATGTGCTGGTCACCTTTCCCGAAGAGGAGATTCGCTACCTGGCCATGATCTGGCTGAGTCGTGCTTATATCATGATTGGTGAGGAGAGGGAGGCTGAACGGATTCTGATGGCTCTCGCCGATGAGACTGCCCTTCCGAAGGATTATCTCCTTGACTACTATAGCACCAGGTCACAGTTTTACCTGAAAGGCCAGGATTACTACCCTGCCGCTGACCAGCTGGAGCTGGCTATGGAACAAAGCGGAATTAGTAAGGAGGATAAGATCAGGTTTACCTACATCCTGGCACAACTCTATGAAGAATCCGGCCAGAACAGCCTGGCTTATGAGAAGTACAAGCGAGTAACAAGGTATAGCCCACCTTATGAAATGGCATTTAATTCCCGGGTGAGCATGGCCGAGGTTTATGAAACAGGCGGGGCAAACAGCGATGACCTGAAAAAGTTACTCAGGAAAATGCTGAAAGACAGCAAGAACGTGGAGTATTTGGATCAGATATACTTTGCACTTGGCAACATTGCCATGGAGGAGGGAGAGCGGGAAGAGGCCATTGAATTCTATCAGTTGTCAGTATCAACCAGCATACGTAATCAGTATCAGAAGGGATTCTCCTCCCTTACACTGGCAGAGATCTATTACGAGACTCCCGACTATGTACTTTCTGAAGCTTATTATGATTCGGCGGTCTCCTTTCTGGATGAAGATTATCCCGGTTATGCCGGACTGGCGTCACTTTCCGCAAGTTTGGGCAACCTGGTTTACAATATCTCCACCTATGAACTGGAGGATAGTGTACAAATACTGGCAGCTTTACCCGAAGAGCAACGGCTGGTCATTATCGATGGAATCATTGAGCAGGTTAGAATAGACGAAGAGCAGGCGCGCCTGGCTGAACAACAGGCCATGGAAGATATGGCTTTTAACCAGACCATGCTTTATGGCAATAATCAGACTCAGGGAGGATCAGGAGGCCAGCAGGGAGGGCAGTGGTATTTTTATAACCTGAATGCCAAAAGTTTTGGTCAGCCCGAGTTCAGAATGAAATGGGGGGAGCGGACACTGGAGGACAACTGGAGGAGAAAAAGTAGACGTACACTTTCCGAGGTAAACCAGGTGGAAGGGAGTGTTACAGACACGCTGGAGGGAGAAAGCAGTGTACCTGTGTTAGATAATAAATCTCGAGAGTTTTACCTTGTGGATATCCCATTGAACGATTCAAGCATGAGGATATCCGATGAAAGGCTGGAACAGGCCCTTTTTAATATGGGAGTAATCTATAAGGAGCAGTTATTAGACTATAACGAGTCGATTATAGCTTTTAAAGAGCTGATCAGTCGATATCCCCAGACGGAACAAGGTGCACATGTCCATTACTACCTTTACGAATTAAATAACAATATCCAGAAGCCAACAGATGCACAATATTATTCCAGTCAGCTCTCCCTTCTATACCCGGAGTCGCACTATGCAATGCTCTTAAATAATCCCAATTACCTGCAGGAGCTGCAAGATGAAGAGATGAAGGTCGTGCGTTACTATGAAGGGCTATATACACTCTATCAGCAGCAGAGCTATAACGGAGTAATTGTTGGCGCCGATAGTGCCTTCGTTCTCTATCCGGACGATCCCCTGATTCCCAAGTTTCAGTATTTACGTGCCATGGCACTGGGTGCACTGGATGGAAATGAGACAATGAAAGTGGCACTTGACACCTTGATCGCCCAGTATCCTTCTAGCGAGGAAGGTCTTCAGGCTCAGGAAATTATTGACTATATGTTCATGGAGTTTCCTGAGATAAAAGAGGCTGATCAGGCAGCCGAGGCCGAGATTATTTATGTAGCCCTTGATTCCACCCAGGAGCACTATTTCCTCCTGGCCATCCGTGTCAGTCAAAATGTGAATCAGGTTAGTTTTGACCTGCTGAACCACAACCTGGACCATTTTAATCAGTACGATCTCTCCATTGATCAAATGGAGATGCTCGATTCATACAATACCCTGGTTGTGAAGCTATTTAATAATGCTGAGGGAGCCTCCAGATATCTCCGCGACATAGAAGAGAACCGCGATACTGTCCTTCAGGAGATTCCACCGTCCCTGTACAGAATGATGATCATTTCCGAGGCTAATTTTAGAACGCTGACAGAAAGGAAGGAACTTACACCCTACTATCTGTTTTACCTGAAACATTATTTAAAACAAGAAGAATGAGCAGGCAAATACATATTCTGTGGACAGATGATGAAATTGACCTTCTGAAACCCTATATCCTCTTCCTGGAAGAACGCGATTACAGGGTGACTACAGCTGCCAATGGAGCCGATGCGCTAAGCCTGGTTGAGGAACATGATTTTGATCTGATCTTTCTGGATGAAAATATGCCGGGCCTATCCGGACTGGAGACGCTGGAACGGATCAAAACCATCACTCCCTCTACTCCGGTGGTCATGATTACCAAGAGTGAAGAGGAGGATATCATGGATGGGGCCATCGGGGGCAAAATTTCTGATTACCTGATTAAACCGGTGAATCCCAAGCAGATCCTTCTGACGATCAAGAAGAATATTGATACCAAAAGACTGGTTACTGAGAAAACGACTTCCAGTTACCAGTCTCAGTTCGGCCAGATCGGAATGCAGATTAATTCAGCTTCAAGCTTCAGTGACTGGACGGATATCTACAAACGACTTGTTTTCTGGGAACGGGAATTTGATACAGGTGGTAGCGGGGGGATGGAAGAGGTTCTGAGCATGCAAAAGACAGAAGCCAATAAGGAGTTTTCAAGATATATTAGTAAAAATTATGAAGCCTGGTTCTCAGGCGAGGGGCATGACCCGCCCCTGCTTTCACCCGGTGTATTCGGAAACAAGGTGTTTCCTTTACTGGACCAGGGGAAGGTGATGGTGATCCTGATCGATAATCTCCGCTACGATCAATGGAAAATTATTGAGCAGGAAATGAACGACCTATACAGATGCGATGATGAGATAATCTTTTCAAGCATCTTACCCACGTCCACCCAGTATGCCAGAAATGCCATGTTTGCAGGGATGATGCCAGGAGAGATTCAACGGCAAACTCCTGAGCTCTGGATCGATGAGAATGACGAGGGAAGTAAAAATGCTCATGAGGAGGAGCTTTGCAGGATGCAACTGCAGAAGCTTGGCATTGGAGCATCCTTTAATTATGAGAAGATCAGCAACCAGAGGGCCGGGAAGAAACTGGTGGAGAACTACCGTGATCTGCTCAATTATGACCTTAATGTTGTTGTTTACAATTTTGTGGATATGCTTTCGCATGCCCGGACCGAGATAGAAATGATCAGGGAGTTGGCTTATGATGAGGCATCTTACCGTTCGCTGGTCAAAAGCTGGTTTCAGCACTCCTATCTCTATGACCTTTTGAAACAGCTGAACCAGCATGATATCAGAGTGGTTATTACCACGGATCATGGTGCTGTACGGGTGAATGATCCAAGGAAGGTGATAGGCGACAGGCTAACATCAGTCAACCTTCGCTACAAGCAGGGCAGGAACCTGAACTATAATAAGAAGGAGGTATTTGAGGTGCTTCAACCGGAACATGTTCGCCTGCCCAGAACCAACATTTCCACCAGCTACATTTTTGCACTGAACAATGACTACCTGGTGTATCCCAACAACTACAACCATTTTGTAAATCTATACAGGAACACATTCCAGCACGGGGGAATCTCCATGGAGGAGATGCTGATTCCTCTGGCCACCTTATCCCCCGTCAGGTAATATGAGAACTATCCCCATTTCATCTTTGCAGGAGCTCGACTCAGCAGCCGCTCAGTTTTTAGAGTTGGCCGGGGAACATCTTGTCATTGCCTTTTCAGGAGAAATGGGCGCCGGGAAAACCACCTTTATCCAGGCCCTTTGTCGCAGACTGGGTGTTCAGGTTGAAATTAACAGCCCCACCTTTTCACTGGTCAATGAGTACTTTACTCCGGCAGGGAACTCCATTTTTCATTTTGACCTTTACAGGATTGAAACACAAGAAGAGCTTTTTGACATGGGCTATGAAGAGTACTTCTTTTCCGGGGCCTTATGTTTTATTGAGTGGCCCGAAAAGGCTCGAAACCTGATTCCCGATGATGCGCTCTGGGTGAACATTGTGGTCGGTGAAAACGATGCCAGGTTGATACAATTCTAATAGTCTGTTCATTCAAAAATTGACATTGCTGACGAATTATCTTATTTTAGGCTACCCCATTAATAGAAGGAACAATGGAAAACAAAGGATCAGCTGCATTTAACATTCGTAAGGAGGGCTTAATGCCCCAGGAGGAGACGCTGGAGGTAGGGAACAAACAAAAAAGTCTGAAAATAGGGATTCCTTCAGAAAATCACAAGGTGGAGAGCCGGGTACCCTTAACTCCCGAAGCAGTCGAAATTCTTATCGGGTACGGACATGAAGTAATGCTGGAGTCGGGTGCAGGAAAAGGAGCTAATTACCTTGATACAGACTACTCTGAGCGGGGTGGGTTTATATGCGACAATCGGGAGGAGGTATTTCGGGAAAGCGACGTTATTCTGAAAATAAGTCCCCCGACCAAAGATGAGATCGGTTGGATGAAGGAGCGTCAGGTTTTGCTTTCTTCCTTCCAGGTCTTCACCCATTGTGAAGAGAACTACATCAGGAGTCTGATGAGAAAGAAGGTGACTGCCATTGCCTTTGAAAAGATTCAGGATGAACATAATTGTTACCCGGCAGTTAGAAGTATGAGTGCCATTGCAGGCACTACAAGTATGCTAATTGCTGCCGAGTACCTGAGCAATCAGCGGGGAGGCAAAGGGGTTATGCTTGGTGGGATTACAGGAATTACTCCCACTGAAGTTGTGATCCTGGGAGCAGGAACAGTTGCCGAATATGCAGTAAGAGCAGCCAAAGGAGTAGGCTCGGAAGTCAAGGTTTTTGATAACTCTCTGCATCGGCTGCGCCGCTTACAAGCGGCTGTGGGCCAGTCGATCCCTACCTCCATGTTTCACCCGAAGGTCATCTTAAAGGCACTCAGATCGGCCGATGTGGTCATTGGAGCCATTAGAAAGGAAGAGGGACAGCCAGAATATTTTATAACAGAGGAAATGGTGAAGGAAATGAAAAAAGGATCGGTGATCATCGATATAAGTATTGATCGAGGGGGATCTATTGAAACCTCTGAGCTCCGTACCCAGCTTGATCCGGTTTTTGTCAAGCACGGCGTAATCCACTACTGCGTGCCTAATATTGCTTCCAGGGTGGCGCGCACCGCCTCCATTGCAATAAGCAATGTCTTTGCCCCCCTGATACTGGGGCTTGGCGCCTTAGGTACAACGAGTAGGCATTTAAAAGAGAATGTGGGTCTGAGGAAAGGAGTCTATATATATAATGGTATTTTGACCAGTGAAGCCATTGGCCAGAAGCTCGGAATACCTTCAAAGGACATTGACCTTTTGATGGCTGCCTTTTAACAGTATAAAGAAAGTGAAGATGAGATACAGATATGTGTTGTTGCTGGCGCTGATTTTGACATCAGCAGGATGTAAAATGTTATTCGGACCGGACAAAACGGGCGAATTCAGGTTGAGTTCGGAGAAGTATCTGGCCGAAAGCTATTATTTGTTTGGATATTCTTATGAAGATAGTGAGTTTTACAGGTATCCTTTTGAAAAAGATCCCCATCCCGACATCATTAACGAAGGGACCAGGGTGCTTGATGGACAAGAAACCATAGAGTTGTCCAGCTTTAATACGCCCGGACAAACCAACGGGTTTGCACTGGTGGGTGAACTTTCAAACCTGAATGATGCCCGGGATTTCTATAATGAATATAACACCGTAGAAGAGGGTCTCCAGTTTTCCGTAGAGGGCGGCATTGTGGAAGCCTACCAGGTATGGGTACAATTGACCGCAGCAGGTAATTATGTGAAGCTGTTAGTGAAAGAGGTAAACTCTTTGGAGGGGGAGGAAGGTAACAAATACAGTGAGGCCCATCTGGATTATACATACCAGCCCAATGGATCAAAGGATTTTCCCAATTAATCTCCCAAGTTTTTTTCTATATTAGAGCATGAATTTTGCGCTTATTGGTTTTATCTTTTACCTGGTGTTGATCCTGGTGGTTGGATTTATCACCTACAACATCAACAAATCTCATAAGGACTTTTTTATCGCTGGCCGGAAGCTGAATCCCTGGGTGGTTGCGTTTTCTGAACGCGCCTCCGGCGAAAGTGCCTGGTTACTGCTTGGTCTTCCAGGAGCTGCTTTTGCATCCGGACTTATGGAATTCTGGACCGCACTGGGCTGTGTATCGGGTATCATCTTTTACTGGTTCTTTATTGCAAAAGCTCTAAGGGTGGAAACCGAACGGCTGGGCGCTATTACTGTGCCCACTTTTTTGGCAGCCCGCTTTGAGAAGGGTCAATCTGCCATTCGGGTGTTAGCCACATTTATCATTATCTTCTTTTTTATATTTTACCTCTCCGCCCAGTTCAATGGGGCGGGAAAGATTATGAATGTCACCTTTGGACTGAAGCAGTCCACCGGGATGATTATCGGAGCAGCGGTGATTATTTTCTATACCATGATGGGAGGCTTCTTTGCCGTGGCGTGGACGGACATGGTTCAGGGAATTATTATGATCGGCACCCTTGTGATCTTACCGCTGGTTGGACTGGCAGAGCTGAAGGAGATTCACGAAGGAACAAGTCCGCTTGCTGACCTGGTCTCAAGTGATGGGCATCGGATGCTTTCGTGGACCGGGGGCAAAACAGGTTGGGCTGCAGCTGCTTTAATTGTCAGCGGACTTAGCTGGGCATTGGGATATATGGGTCAACCTCACCTGCTCACCAGGTTTATGGCCATCCGGAAAGCTGAGGAGATCAAGATATCGAGACGCATTGCCATAGCATGGGTAATTCCCGGTTTTGCAGGGGCACTTATTATGGGCATTATCGGAGCGGGACTCTATGAACCAGGGATGTTTGATGATATTGAAAAGCTCATGCCTCATATGGCCAAAGAGTTACTGCCGGCGTGGCTGGCTGGTATTTTGGTAAGTGGGGCCATTGCGGCCATGATGTCCACGGCCGACAGTCAGCTTTTGGTGATCAGCTCTTCGATCATTGAAGATCTGTTTCACCGTACGCTGGGCTGGGATGTGAGTGATAGAGCTTTACTGAAAGCCAGTCGCTGGATTACCATCGTTGTGGGTCTGATTGGTTTTGTGATTGCGCTGACTTCCGATAAGCTAATCTTCTCTATGGTTTCTTATGCCTGGGCGGGACTGGGGTCCTCCTTCGGACCGCTGATCCTGCTGATGCTTACCTGGAAAAAGGTAAGCTGGCAGGGCACCATAGCAGGCCTGACTACCGGCTTTGTATGCACCGTGGTCTGGTCCGAACTTACCATGCTCGATGCGGTGATTTCTGTCCGCTTCGTATCCTGGGTGATGGCTTTCCTTGCAGTATGGCTGGTGAGTCTGTATACCAACAAAAAATCATGATCAGATATCATGAGGCTCTTGTATAATATAGGAATCCGATTCTACTGGCTGGTGGCCTTGCTTATTTCACCATGGAACCCGAAGGCAAAGTTATGGCTGAAGGGAAGACGGCATTGGTATGCGAAATTGCAGGGAGCATTGGGCCGGGACGAAAAGGTGATCTGGTTTCACTGCGCGTCGCTGGGAGAGTTTGAACAGGGGCGACCTGTAATTGAAGGAATCCGTGAGCTACTGCCTGGCCGAAAAATTCTGCTCACCTTTTTTTCACCCTCGGGTTATGAGAAACGAAAGGATTATAGTGGGGCCGATTATGTTATGTACCTGCCCCTCGATACCAGGAAAAATGCACATAAGTTCCTGGATCTACTCTCCATAGAGATGGCTTTTTTTATCAAGTATGAATTCTGGTACCACTTTCTGAAGCAATTGAGATCAAAGGAGGTCCCGGTCTACCTGGCCTCAGGCAACTTTCGGTCCGGCCAGCTTTTTTTCAGGTGGTATGGAAGCTGGTACCGGCGTTTCCTGGATCTCTTTACCCATATTTTCGTACAGAATAAGGAAAGCGAAAAGCTGCTTGCCGGCATCGCTTACCACCGCGTAAGCGTGGCAGGGGATACTCGCTTCGACCGGGTTCATGAACTTAAGCAAACTCCCTTCAGCCACCCCGCACTTGAGGACTTTGGAAAGGATTCCCCAATTATCGTTGCAGGCAGTACCTGGGAAAAGGACGAACAGCTTCTCGCACATGCATACAATGAGCTTGGTGAACAGGTGTACTGGATCATTGCACCCCATGAACTGTCGGAGGGTCATATTCGCAGTCTTCAGGAGCGTTTTCCCGGCAGTGTGCGTTACACTGAACTAAAGGAGAAGGTCCCCAATGGATGCAGGGTGATTCTGGTGGATACCATAGGCAAGCTTTCTTTTCTATACAGGTATGGTGCCCTGGCCTATCTGGGGGGTGGATTTGGAAAGGGCATTCACAACATACTGGAAGCTGCCACTTACGGAAGCCCGGTGATATTCGGGCCGGAGCATGTGAAGTTTTCCGAAGCGCTTGAACTTAGCTCTCTGGGCGGGGCCTTCCCCATCGAAAGTGAAACAGAACTGTTATTAACCATTCGTCAACAATTGGAGAATCCAAAGCTGTTGAAAACCACATCCCAGATCGCCTCAAACTTCGTGTCTGAGCGGGTTGGAGCCACATCAGTTATCTTAGACAAAGTGTGCATAAAATCCCAAACGAATCTGCTTTAAAGTATCGTTTGGTGCAGCTAATTCTTTCTAATTTCGTGGAACTAAACACGCTGATAGAAAAGCTCAATTATTTCGCATTCCATAATTAAAAATTAAACTCTATGAAAAAAATGAAAAGATTAGTACTCTCACTGCTGGTTGTGGCCATGTCCATGGCTGTAATGGGTCAGGGGGTACTGAGGGGAACAGTATTAGAAGAAGAATCGGAAGCAGCCCTGCCCGGTGCAAATATCGTTGAAGCAGGAACTACCAATGGGACCATAAGCAATTCGGAAGGTGTCTTTGAGTTGACTACCTCTGCCCAGACCGGTGAAATTGTTATCTCATTCCTGGGATATAAACCACAGACCATTCCTTTCAATCTTACTTCAGCTACAGGGATTGGGGATGTGACTCTTGTGATTGATGCCACTTCCATGGACGAGGTCATTGTTACAGGTTATGGCGTTATTGACGTGGCAAAGGATCGGGAGACTCCCGTGGCCGTTTCCACCATCAAACTTCCCGAAATCATAGCTAAAACAGGGAACCAGGAATT
>RCND010000695.1_pt1 | contig 21002 bp, 12 predicted proteins | sample 2041351 | NCBI WGS metagenome assembly RCND01 (sample SAMN09708230, study PRJNA481090) | Marine sediment metagenome, whole genome shotgun sequencing project. | biome: marine sediment; feature: ocean; material: sediment; isolation source: Sewage treatment plant 12B marine sediment (STP12B) ... | reverse complement strand
AGATAGGTATCCGCTATAATAATACCAGCTGGGTCGCCTACCATGGTTGTAGTCTCAGTGGCATTCAATTCCCATTTTGGCAGCCATCCACTTTCATCATAAATCTGCAGCATGCTTTTTACCATATTCGATTGCTGCTTTGGATATAACAAACTCATCAATTGGTGCAAGTTGCGATACGTATCCCACAAGGAGAATACGGTATATCGCGTTCCCTTTGTTTTTAAGGTCTCCCTAGTTTTCATTTTAGGATAATCACCGTTGAAATCATTTAGGGTATTCGGATGGATCAAAGTATGGTATAATGCCGTATAAAACTTCACCTTATCTTCCTCATTATCTCCTTCAACTTCTATTCTAGATAGATAATGATTCCATTCATCTTGGGCGCTACGTAATATTTCATCAAAAGTCTTATTAGCTGTTTCCTTTTCCAGATTTTCCCTTGCATTATCAATGCTCACATATGAAACTCCAATTTTCAGTTCCACCTGCGTAGGTTTATCAAAATTGTAGCGCATATACGCTCCTATACTATCACCAACAACTTCCTTGGTATAGTTTTTCATGATTCGGGTTTTACCATTATAACCCATCCACTGTGATTCTAAACCTTTATATTGAGCAGGTCTTTTCCAAACACCGAATTCCTCCGCTGGTTTTGAAAACCGTGCCACAAAATATATAGGATAGGCCTCTTCTGGTTTGTAATAGCAAAAAGAACCAACTGACCTAATACCTTCAATTTCTGTCGAAGAAACGACCTTTACGCTGGCTCCTTGTTCATTGGTGAGCCCTAATCCTAGATTAAGTAAAATATTGGAATCCCCTGCTGGAAAGGAATAATTGCTAACCCCAACCCTAGTCGAGGCAGTTGCTTCGACCTTTATATCATATTTATCCAATGTAGTCGAATAATAACCAACTTTACTCTTTTCATTAGAATAAGTGCTGCCATACTTTAAATGATCGGTTTCAATATTGCCAGTTGTTGGCATAGCTAAAATAACGCCCAACTCCGGGCAACCAACGCCGCTAAGATTCACATGACTAAAACCTGTTAAAAAGGTATTTTCATGAACATATGGGGTTGACAGCCACCGACTGTCTTTTTCAAGAGGTAGATTTTGAAGTCCCGAAACATTAAAAGGTGATACATTGGCCATACCACGTACTGCAATAGGACCCGGATTAGTTGTACCGAAATTTGATGTGCCAATAAACGGATTTACATATTCGACAGGTCTTTTCTGTCCAATAACGCTCCACATTAGTAAAAAGAAAAGAAGAGAAAATATTATCTTGAGTGTACAAGCCCTCATTTAGCATTGAGTTTTAATTATTTAATTCAACAGCATTACCATGGCCGCGGTACAGCACCAATTCATCTTCGAGGGCAACTTCGATAACCGTCACATATTTGTCTAAATTTTCCCTTTTGGGAATTGCTATTCGAAGGATTCCAGGTATATTATTCCATGCTGCACCCCCATTCCGTTCCGAACTTAATTCCTCATTGGTCCCTAAAACCTTTATGCTTTTTACTTTATTTTGAATACCTTTTAATTGGATATAATTCTTGGGGTCTTCAAACAGGCACAAATAAATCTTTTTACGGTCTTTAGACAGTAAAGTGGGTCCGTAAAAGTGACCATAAGGCAATCCGGCCGTGGTTTCATAAACCGCTGGTTTGTGTTTCTCAATCCATACTTCTAACCGCTCTCTTTGTTCATTGGCTATGGTACCATCGGGTTTGGGACCAATATTCAGTAATAAGTTACCGCCGTTGGAAATCACCTCAACAAATGTTCGAATAATCTGTGATGTTGGCTTGTAGTTTGTATCTGATGGGAAATAACCCCAATTGTCGTTCATGGTCATGCAGAATTCCCAGGGTCCTTCTGGACGTACGACAGGTATACCCTGTTCTGGTGTCTTATAATCACCATATTGATTCAATCTTGAATTGACAATAACATTCGGATTCCATTTCAACAAAGAATCCTTTAAAGCCCTTGACCGCCATTGTTCTGGGGATTTCTCCCAATCCCCATCAAACCAATATAAATCTGGATTGAATTGCGAACTCAACTCTCGCAATTGTCCTTGGTAAAACAGAACAAAACGCTCCCAGGTGTCCATTTTCTTTTGTCCTCTCTGCGGATAATCTTTCTTTGTGTTGGGTCTTGGAAATACCACATCATAGTCGGGATGCGACCAATCACATAATGAATAATAAAGGCCCACTTTAAGTCCTTTATCCCTCAAAGCATCAACATAAGGAGCAACCAAATCACGTTTTGCAGGGGATTTATTCACCACATTCAGATGGCTCAATTTTGTATCCCATAAGGCCACACCATCATGGTGCTTTGTAGTCATTACCACATACTGTGCTCCAATCTTTTTAAATAAGCCTGCCCATTCTTTTGGATTATAATTAGCAGCAGTGAATTTATCACCTTGCTTCATATAATCCTCATAGGTAATTCGTTTGTGGTAGAGCGACCAAGATTCAGTAATACCATTCACGCCGTAATATCCCCAATGAATGAATACTCCAAGTTTGGCATCTTTAAACCATTCCAGGCGTTCATTCTTAGTATCGGTTTGCGCAGCGGCAAACCCACAAAAAATAAACAACATAAGAAGGGTTTTCCAATGTTTCATCTTACTTTATTTTATTACTTAAGGAATAGGGCACAGCATCTTCCCCACTAGCCCATTCCTTGTTGGGTTTGCTATCCATCATAAATTTCAATTTTCCGCCTTTTTGAATGTCCCCGAATTTTAAATAGGATCTATCATATTCAGCATCGTTCAAACTTGCAGAATTTATATAAAAGTTATCCTTACTGTTTTCTGGAGCAGAAATCTCAAAACGATTCCCATTTTCTAAATAAATGCTAGCTTTTTTGAATAAAGGACTCCCAATAACATATTCATCTACACCAGGGGTAACAGGATAAAACCCAAGCGAACTAAATACATACCAAGCAGACGTTTGACCATTATCTTCATCGCCACAATACCCATCAGGCGTGGCAGCATATAACTTTGTCAAAACGGTCCTTATTTTTTCTTGTGTCTTATATGAAGCATTGGCATAATTATACAAATAAATCATGTGTTGAATGGGTTGGTTTCCATGAGCGTAGTTGCCCATATTCATGATCTGCATCTCGCGAATCTCATGTATTGTAAATCCGTAATAAGATGCGTCAAAATCTGGAGGCATTTCAAAAACAGCATCCAATTGGTTTTCAAAATCTTTTTTTCCACCCATTAAATCGATCAATCCATTTATGTCATGAAAAACAGACCAAGTATAATGAATACTGTTACCTTCAGTAAAGGCATCTCCCCATTTCAAAGGGTTAAATGGACTCTGAAAACTACCATCCTCATTTTTGCCACGCATCCATTTTGTCGAAGGATCAAATAAGTTTTTATAATTCAAGGAACGCTTGTAAAAAGTATTCGCTAATTCAGTTTTCCCCATCTTGGTTGCCATTTGCCCTATGGTAAAATCGGCATAGGCATATTCCAAGGTTCTGGCTGCATTTTCATTGATGCCGACATCGTAAGGTACATATCCTAATTTATTGTAATAATCAACACCCTCCCTACCAACGGAACTTATTACATTACCATTGGATAAAGGTCTACTGTTGGATGTTGTTGCGTTTTTGACCATCGCCTCTAACAATACTTCAGTATCACCTAGCTCAATTCCCTTTAAAAAGGCATCGGCTATAATAGGGGAAGAATTCGAACCGATCATACAATCCCGATGACCAGGACTGGCCCATTCGGGAAGCCAACCAGATTCTTTATAGGTATTAGCCAAACCCTCCATAATATGACTATTCTGTTCTGGATACATTAAATTAAAAAATGGGAAAACAGCCCTAAATGTATCCCAAAACCCATTATCAGTAAACATATAACCTGGTAGAACCTCACCATTATAAGGACTATAATGTACAATTTCATTAGCCTGGTTTAACTCGTACATTTTTCTAGGAAATAACAATACGCGATACAGACAAGAATAGAAAGTTCTTATATTATCTATATTATCATCTTCTATTTGAATCTTGCTCAATTCCTTTTGCCAAGAATTTTTCGCTTTCTCACGTGTTGCATCAAAAGAATCATTCCCAATTTCCCGATCAAGATTCAATTGTGCCTGTTCTGGGCTAATAAAGGAAGAAGCCACCTTAACATGAACAGTTTGCCCTCTTTTTGTCTTGAAACCAATTATGGCGCCTACATGGTCTCCTAAACTTTCAAAGGTGTTTTTATTCAATTTCCATTCATCTTCCCATGTATGGTTTAATTCAAAATCAGTATCAAATTCCGCCACAAAGTAATTATGGAAATTCTCTGGAACGCCACCACTATTATTTCGACAGTACCCTATTATTTTTCTTTCCTTTGGCAATATTTTCACCATCGATCCCTTATTGAAAGCATCTAACAGAATGAATGATTTTTCATTTTCTGGAAAAGTGAACTTGAAGTGTGCCGCTCTTTCTGTTGGTGCGACCTCAGCAACCACATCATAATCAGCTAAATACACACTATAATAATCGGGCCTGACGGTTTCTGCTTTATGTGAAAAATAAGATTCACGTTCGTCTTCCTGGTACTTTAAATCACCGGTAACTGCCATTAACGAAAATGCAGCATAGTCGTTTATCCACGGACTTGGCTGATGCGTTTGCTTAATTCCCCTAATCTTTTTATCGTGGTATTTATATGTCCAACCATCGCCCATTTTTGAGGTCATAGGAGTCCAAAAATTCATTCCCCAAGGAGTAGCGATTGCAGGATATGTATTTCCGTTTGATAGACTAAAATCAGAGTCTGTGCCCATTAAAGGATTTACAAACTCAATTAATGATGTTTCTTTGGAAATGGTTTTACTAACCTGCTTGTTGTTTTGTTCACAACCAACTATAAAAATCACGAAAATCAGTATAAAAAATCTCATTTATTGTCTTGGATTAAAAACTTACCATCCTCTTTGATAATCAACTTTTTACCAGTGAATGGACTTATTGTCCAGATATTCCACCCTGAACTATGTTCTTCAAATTCTAATGATATGGATTCGCCCAATACTTTTTTAGAATCCGATTTCACTTGGGCTTTTGCCTTATCAAATTCATCCTCTGCACTGAGTACTTTTCTAAAGTTACTAAACATGTACCATTTTAAGTGCTCGTCTTTTGGAATGTCAAAATTATCTTTTGCACCAACTTCCTTATCGGAAAAATACACATAGCCCCACTTCTCTGGTTCATGCATATTTACTACCCCTTGTGGTGACCATACCCAATTGTTTTCTGAAAGGTACTTTCCGTTTTTATTTTTCTTTCTTGAATATCGACCATCTTCTAAGTCAAATTCCCAATTAACCCTTGAAAAACCAAAGCGCCAAAATTCCTTTACCGGAATATTATTATGGGTATTCGCTTCTTTTAATATTTCCCAAGGAATAGCTATTTCAATACTCCACCCAGTATCCTTATCATTCGGATTGTTCAAAGTGCCATCAATATGAACCGCCGTCTTTATCCCCTGAATATCCCAACTATCCAATACTATTCCATGGTTTCTGTAGGGCTTGGTCAGTAATAAATCCCAAATAGTATTCAAGGCATTCATTTCGAATTCCATATAATTATGGGTATCCCCATCGGGATCAATAAAAATCTCAAAATCATTATTGTAAAAAACCACCGTATCCCTTTGTTTTAATGTTCCCCATACATGCGGTTCATCCAATTTTGCAAAAATATACAGGCAAGTATCGTCCCAAAGCATTTTCATTTGGGTCTTGTAAGTAGGCTCCTTTTTTCCCTCAATATCAATAAAAGTATCACTCCAAGGTGCTTTCTTCCAGGAGTCCTCATCGCCTAATCCATCAATTTTTAAATCTTCTACTGCCTTATACGTTATATATTGACGTGGAACCTCTTGGGCAACCACCCATACGCTCCCCACATATAAGAGGAACAATATTAAACCTATAGTTCTTTTATTGTTCAACATGTTTTTCATTTTTGATTATAAACTATTGTTCTTAGTAAATTCAATGATTTCAGAGATATACCCAAAGGCCAATGCTGTTACAGTATCTGCCGCACCATAATAAATAGCGATTTTATCTTCTTCCAATGAATGCAAAGCAGCACATGGGAATACTACATTAGGTACATCGCCAACTTGCTCATATAATTCAGTTGGGGCCAAAAGATAAGGTTGCGTTCTATATATTACTTTATCCGGTTCATTTTCATCAAGAATTGCCGAACCAATTGAATATCTAAATCCATTGCATGTATTAATAACCCCATGATAAAAAATTAGCCAACCTTCATTGGTCAGAATAGGAACTGTGCCCGCACCTATTTTACAACTCTGCCAAGCACTATCCTCGAAAGGAGATACTTTCATTACACATCTATGCTCTCCCCAATATTTCATATCTGGGCTAAAGCTAACATAGATATCCCCAAAAGGGGTGTGGCCGTTATCGCTGGGTCTGCTCAACATAGCATAGCGGTCACCAATCTTTGAAGGAAACAGCACCCCGTTTCTATTGAAAGGCAAAAAAGCATTTTCACACTGAAAGAATTCTACAAAATCATGGGTGTAAGCTATACCAATTGTTGGCCCATGATAACCATTACACCATGTAATCCAATATCTGTCTTCAATAAAAACCACTCTGGGATCGTATTTGTAGTCTGACTCAATCATAGGGGTATTACCAGCTTTCATAGCGATAGGATCGTGGTTTATTTCCCAATTGATTCCGTTTTTACTAAATCCAGCAAAAATGTTCATCTGAACTGCTTTGTTATCACATCTAAAAACTCCCGCAAAGCCATCTTTATAAGGAACAACCGCACTATTAAAAATACTATTTGACGAGGGTATGTCGTGCCTTTCAATTATTGGATTTTCAGCATAACGCCAAAGAACATCATCGCAATTATTAGGTCTTTCTTGCCAAGGTATATTCATAATTGTTCCTACTTAAATTCTATCTTATTTCTTCAGTTCGGGATTTTACGCACCTTATCTAACCAAGTATATTTTAATATAACTGAAGTCAACACAAAAATAGCCAACGCCATCCATGCTTTTGGATAATCCCTGATCATAAAATAAATTGGTAATACTATCATACTTGATTGCCATATAATCCCAATACCGCAATTAAGCATATCTTTCGAAAATTCATTGTTCTTTTCAATTATCTTTCCTTCTTTTTTCAAAGTCTCTAAAACCGGTTTCCACCAACCCCAGGGATGTACAGTACTGTAAAAAGATGTCAATACTTTCATTTCCGTTGGCTTACTCAAATAAGTACCCAAGAAAGATCCAAGTAAAGAGAAACCAAAAATTATAGGGAACAGATAAATGGCATGCCAATTTGCCAATTCATATAATATTGACCCCTCCGAAAAACTATCTTTGTTATGATCCAAGACAAATTGTAGGGTAGCCACAATCAAACCGGCAAGCATTCCCCAAAAATAACCCCAGCCATTAAAACGCCACCAGATCCATTTCAAAAAATTAGCAGCAACATAGCCCCCAAAAAGCGCACTGGTTATCCATAAGGTCAGTGAGTTTATTGAATCTGCGAAAAATCCCATAAATACACCTAAAGCGACCACTAGGAAAGAAGCAATATGACTTGCCTTTATATAATGCCTATCGGAAGCTTCCGGTTTAAAATACTTTTTATAAATATCATTTACGATATAAGCAGGTCCTGCGTTTACAAAAGCAGAAAATGTAGACATAAATGCTGCCAATAGCCCTGCTAAAAGTAAACCCTTAATTCCAACAGGAACATGGAAATTAATGACTTTTGGAAGCAATACCTCCAAATCACCACCAGCTAATGAAGGATTTGCTATCATCTCGGGACTCAATACCACCAAGGCTATAACAACGATTCCTGCTATCAACAAATACCGAGGAATAAACAATACCAAATTGGTAAACCCACTCATATAAGCCGCTTCTTTAACCGTTTTTGTTGAGAGGATACGTTGCATGTCAAAACTCGGCGTAGGTCCGGCAATACTCGCAAAAAAACCTTTGAACAAAGCCATCCCGATAAAAGCTCCGAACATTTTGTATCCCTCTGAATCTATCAGATTGTTAAATGCCTGATACTTTTCATCCCAATTGGTTTCCAGTTCCCAACCAAAAAAGATGTTTTTCCATTCTTCAGTAATCACACTCGTAATTTCAATATCACTTATTGCAAAGAAAGCGTAACCAGCTACTAAAAATCCGGCAATGACCATAATAATATATTGAAGAACTTCTGTGGCAACGACAGAAAACATTCCTCCTTTGATAGTGTATATGGTAGTCAGAAATATGATAATCAAGGCATATGATTGCTCAGAGTTAAGCAATAACATCTCGCCCATATACAAACTAAAGTCCCAAGGAAGAATAATGGTCATAAACTTGCCAACGCCCTCAAAGAAATAGGCAATGAAACCAATAGCGGATACAATGGCAAAAACTGCTACAATTAAGTGAGATGCCCTGCCGGCCCTATCATTTCCGAAACGGGTTAAAATCCATTCGGAACCCGTCATGATATTTGACCTTCGAATCCATGTTGCCAAAAACATCATTACAAAAATCTGATTGAATATTGGCCATAACCACATGAACATAAAACTCTTGACGCCATAAAGAAATAGAATGCCTACCATCCAAGCTGTCCCAGATACATCGAACATACCCGAACCATTACTAAGTCCTAGGTAATACCATTTTATACCATTATCCCCTAAAAAGTAAGATTCTAATCCTTTAGATGCCTTTTTGGAGACCCAGATACCCACAAAAAGTGTTAGAATTATATATGCTCCGATTATAGATACGTCTATTATATTCATATATTTTTATTCTGCATTATCTTGTATCCCCCATTTTTTATTTGGAATGGGGCCCATATCAAAGTCAAGAGTGCCCCCGGCCATCAATTCATCATGGAGAATGTATGTTCTATTCAAACTTTCACCATTTAACTTCACTGATTGCACATACATGTTTTTGTAAGAGGTATTCGGAGCATTTATTACAAAAGCTTTTTCTTCAGGCAATTTTATGGTGACTTTTTCAAATAAAGGACTTCCTATTTCGTATTCCCCTGAAGCTGGATTCATGGGATAAATACCCATTGCACTCATGACATACCAAGCAGACATTTGACCACAGTCTTCATTACCACTTAACCCGTCGGGTTGGGTACTATATTGTGTTTTCATGATTTCACGGACCCAATATTGCGTTCTCCAAGGAGCATCTGCTTTGTTAAGCATATAGGCTATATGGTGACTGGGTTCGTTACCATGAGCATATTGACCGATTAATCCTGAAATATCCGGAGATACATTATAGCCACTCAAGTCAGAGCTTTCGGTGAAAAGCTGCTCTACCATAAGAGCAAAGGATTCCTTTCTGCCATGTAGCTCGATAAGCCCTTCAACATCATGCAAAACATACCAACTGTGCTGCCACGCATTACCTTCAGTGTAATCTGTATCTTCAATATGGTTTGAGGCTTTTGGGTCAAAAGGTTCATGAAAACTCTTTCCATCAGATGATTTTCCACGAAGAAAACCCGATTTAATATCATAGAAATTTTGATATGCTTTGGAGCGTTCACTAAAATATTTATAGTCTTTATCCTTACCTAATTTTTTTGCCACTTGCGCAACACACCAGTCGTTATAGGCATATTCAAGACTTATAGAAACGGATTGATCCATCGTCTCAAAAGGAATGTAACCGAATTCCTTATAGGGCTTTAATCCTCTTTCATCGCCCATCATTGTAGTCTTCATGGCATTATAAGCTTTCTCTACATCAAAACCATTGTGCCCTTTCATAATTGCCTCTGATACTACCGAAACAGAATGATATCCCGGCATGGTACCTGTCTCATTGCCGGACAAAACCCATACAGGCAAAACACCACTTTGGTCATAATATGTCAGCATTGATTTTACCATATCATCAATTCTTGTGGGATCAATAATACTAAGTAGCGGAGTTTCAGTACGGAAGACATCCCAAAGGGAAAGTGTAGAATACACCTTAAAATCTGTTTTGGTAATACTATCATTTTGCAACCTAAATTCACCATTAACATCGTTGAACAAAGTTGGCGCCACTTGAGTATGATAGAGCGCAGTATAGAAGATGGTTTTTAGGGAGTCAATCGGTGTTTCGATGCTAATATTTGATAGTACATTATTCCAACTTTCACCCGTTTTTTTATGTGTCTCTTCAAAATTGGCACTACCCTGAAGTCTTAAATTTTCCTTTGCATTTTCAACACTAACAGATGATACTGCTATTTTGACCTCAACTGTCTTGGTTTCCGTCTTAAAGAAAAATTGTCCGCCACTATGGGTTCCATTGACTTCAATTTGGTCCTCCAATAGTAATCCGTCCCCAATTAATTGATGTTGGGTGATTGGACTTGATGATTCAATGGCAAAAAATACTTTTTGGTTTTTTGCCCAACCGGTACTATATCTATGTCCAACGATATGATTCGCATCTTCTAGCTTTAACCTACAATCCAAAGGTTTATCCCAATTTACGGCATATCCCAAGTCGATTACAAAAGAAGGATTTTCTTCATTATTGTAAGTATATTTATGATATGCCACATAATCATTAGCTGTAAGTTCAACGCTAATATTCGGTTCTTTTAGAAGCACCTTATAGTAGCCCGGAGAAGCAATTTCCTCTACATGTGAAAACTTAGAAGTGTAAGGCAAAGAATCCCTTGTTTTACCAAAAAGACTAAGATCCATTTTTGATTTGGTAGGCATCAAAAGAATGTCGGCCAAATCACCGATTCCCGTTCCACTTAGATGCAATTGCCCGAAACCAGAAATAATGGAATCGCTAATATTGTACCCTGAACACCAATCCCAACCCGCAGTACCATTATCAGGGCTTGGCTGCACCCTGCCAAATGGTGAGGTCGCACCAGGATACGTATGCCCATGCCCTCCAGTTCCTATAAATGGGTCAACATAATCAACGGCTTTTTGCTGTTTTTGAGCTACTTCATTTAGCGTACAAGATGAAATAAGTAGAAAGACAATGGGTAAAACAATTCGAGCTTTTATCATTTTTGGCTGGCTTTTTATTTACCTTTCGGTAATTCCAAGGATTCTTACTTTTTACAACTTTAATCTAAAAATTAAGTATCTTGATAAGCTATAGGAACCATTAAATGTTTATACTTTTAACTAAAGTTTGAACATTTTTAGACCAACAACTAAGCACCATTGCCCAACGTCAATAAATAGGAAATTAATCCTTGTTCAGAACTGATGCAGATAAATGAAAGATTAGATGATTTTTTAGGTGGCGATTCGTCTAAAGGCTATGGCATATCTTATAAACACCATCTTGTTTTCTGGGTTATCTATTTTGTTTTCAATACGTTACGATGGGGAAGTGTGCATGGTGACTTAATTTATTCGCTCAAAACCAATCTTATTGGTTTTCCCATCCATATTGCCCTTGCTTATTTCAACGTGTATTACCTAATGCCAAAATTCGTTTATAATAAGAAGTACTTTTCGTATACTATCTTGGTATTGGTTTCTCTATTAATAATGCTTTTGGCTAAATTCAACCTTACCTATTATTTGGTCAGTACCAATGTAATGCCCGAAGCTCCAGAGGTGGTTAATTCCCTAACCTTGAATTATGCCATAACTACTATGCTCGGTGAGTTATATGTGGTATCCTTTGTTACTGCTATTAAAATAACCGCTGATTGGCTTCAAGAAACCAAAAAGTTCCATAATCTGGAAAAAAGACAATTGACTACCGAATTGAAGTTCTTGAGATCCCAGGTTTCCCCTCATTTCTTTTTCAATACATTGAACAATATCTATGCGTTGACCTTAGAAAAATCAGATAAAGCTCCTGAAGTAGTATTAAAGCTATCCGAATTGATGCGATATTTACTATATGCAACAAAAAAACCTAAACAGGATTTGAAATATGAAATTGAATGTATTCAGAATTATATAGATTTGGAGCGTATTCGTTTTGATGATTCCCTCGAAGTGAACATGCAGCTTTCAGGCGATTTGGAAAATAAAAAAATCGCACCCCTGTTGCTTATCCCCTTAATAGAGAATTGCTTTAAACATGGGGCTAACCAGAATATTGGTAAAATGCATATTGATGTTGATATAAAGGTTGAAGATGATGATTTGTTCTTTAACGTTTCAAATACCATCCCAGAAAAAAGAAAAATGAGCAAAATACCTAGCCGAAGTGGCGGCATAGGGCTATCCAATGTTAAAAAACGTTTGGAACTAGGTTATGACAAAAATGACTATAAGTTCAATTTTAACGAGAGAGATAATAAATTTTTTGTAGAACTTAAACTAAGGGTATAATGGATTTAAAAGCTATAATCGTTGATGATGAACCATTGGCAATCAATGTACTTAAGAATTATGTTGAACAGGTTAAGGAACTACAACTGGTGAATACATTTTCAAATGCAGTTGACGCATCCACTTTTTTACAAAGCCATGAAGTTGATATCATATTTTTAGATATTCACATGCCTATATTGGATGGTTTTGAGTTCATTAAGACGCTTCATGAAGCTCCTATGATCGTCATAACAACAGCGCACGAGGAATTTGCCTTGGAGAGCTTTGAACTTGAGGTACTAGACTATCTAATAAAACCCATTCCATTTCCAAGATTTCTAAAAGCCGTCAATCGTATAATAAAATTAAAACAAGGTAACAGCTCGGCAGAAAGAAAAGGTCAGAATGACCATCCCAGCATTTTTGTAAAAGTCGATAAAAAGAAACTACAAAAAATTTACCTCGATGAAATAGTGGTTGTTGAAAGCTTAAAAGATTACATTCGAATAAAAACAACAACAGGCAAATATATTGTACATAAGACCTTAAGTAGTTTTACCGACGAATTACCTTCAGATCAATTTATTAGAATACATCGATCTTTCACAATTTGTATAGATAAAGTGCAGGTCGTAGAAGGCAATAGTGTTGAAATTGACAATACTCGATATACAATCGGCAGAAGCTATATTAATGAAGTTAAGGCCAAAATACTTAATAATTCCATTACTTAGGATATAGCTTCAACTACAAGAAATCTACTACAGCTTCATAATTACCTTTTGACCTTAATATTCAGCTTCTAAGAACCGTCATTAGTCGAATTTTATTGTACTTCTTCATTTTAGTTCTCAATTTGATAGAAATTGATTAGGTGTTAAACTATACCAATCAAAACTAAGATTAGCTTAAAGCACATGTTCTAAAAGTTAATTGCACGTAAACATGAAGAAAAAAGGAATTTATAATTTGCAAAACTCGCAAGTAACTTTGCATCTCTTAGTTTTAGTGTTTCTACTAGTATTGATTACTAGCTGCAAATTGGATGATTCTAAATCTGAAAGTTCATTGAATCGGGATGGTTATGCTAAAATTCCTGAAAAGGTAGATTTCACTTTTCATGTAAAACCCATTATTTCTGATAGGTGCTTTAAATGTCATGGTCCAGATAAAAATGCCATTGAAGCAGGGCTCTCCCTAAATACAGCTGAAGACGCATACAAGGCCCTTGGGGATAAAAAAGATCATTTCGCTATTGTGCCAGGAGATACTGAAAAAAGTGAATTGGTGAAACGTATAAATAGTGAAGACCCAAATTCATTAATGCCACCACCTGAATCTAATTTAGAACTTACGGAATTCGAAAAGAAAATATTGACTAAATGGATTGAACAAGGAGCAGAATACAAAGAACACTGGGCATTTATTGTACCACAAAAACCAGCACCACCTAATACAACTAATTCTTCATGGGGGAATAATGAGATAGACAAATATATATGGGCTAAGCAAGATGAAAATGGTTTAACCCATAGCGAACCAGCAAAAAAAGAAAAAATACTAAGAAGATTATCCTTTGATTTAACGGGTTTACCTCCAAGTATTGATGAGATAAAACAATTTAAAAATGACGATACTGGAAATGCCATTGAAAAAATGATTGATCATTATTTGGCTACTCCGGACTATGCAGAACATATGGCTGCAGAATGGATGGATATTTCTAGATATGCAGACACACATGGCTACCAAGATGATTTTGAACGCATTATGTGGCCTTGGCGCGATTGGGTCATTTATGCATTCAATAAAAACATGCCGTATGATCAATTTGTAACCTACCAGCTTGCAGGTGATCTTTTACCTAACCCCACCAAAGAACAGATCCTTGCCACCGGTTTTAACAGAAACCACAAAATTACTTTTGAAGGAGGCGTTATCCCAGAAGAATATAGAGTGGAGTATGTAGAAGATAGGACTATAACATTCGGCACCGCATTTCTTGGTCTTACTTTTGAGTGTGCGCGTTGTCATGACCATAAATATGACCCTATTAGTCAGCAAGAACATTTTGAACTTTTCAGTTTTTTCAATAATATCAATGAAAAAGGATTGGTATCTAATCAAAAAGAAACACCTGAACCTTATTTGGTTATTTCTGAAAAAGAAAAAAAAGGCGTTTATGATTTCATAAACTTCCAGAAGAGTGAAATGAAAGAGATTCCATTAATGGTTATGAAAGAAATGATAGAACCTCGGCCAGCGTATATTTTAGATCGCGGGGTTTATGACCAACCTGCAGAACAGGTTTATCCAAACACCCCAGAAGCAATACTGCCATTTCCTGAAGGTTTACCAAAAAATAGATTGGGCTTGGCGAAGTGGTTATTCCAAAAAGATAATCCGCTAACAGCTAGAGTCACTGTAAATAGGCTTTGGCAGCGTATGTTCGGCACAGGCTTGGTAAGCACCTCTTTTGATTTTGGTAACCAAGGCGCTTTGCCGACCCATCCCGAGCTACTAGACTTTTTAGCCCTTAAAATGCAAGAAGAAAACTGGGATATAAAAAAAATATTGAAATATATCGCGCTATCAGCAACATATCAACAAAGCACAAAAGTCTCTGACGAATTAATGGAAAGAGATCCTGAAAATAAATGGTTGACACATGCCCCAAGGTTACGATTGTCTGCAGAAACTATTCGTGACCAAGCTTTACAGTTAAGTGGATTGCTCAACAAAGAAATCGGTGGGCCCAGCGTAAAACCTTATCAACCTGAAGGCATCTGGGAAGAAACCACAGGCGGTGGTGGCGGTACTACAGCATCTTATATACAAAGCGAGGGTGATGACCTTTATCGCAAAAGTCTCTATACTTTTTGGAAACGGACCGTACCACCACCTAGTATGATGACCTTCGATGCATCTTCAAGGGACTTATGTTCAGTTCAAAGACAACAGACCAATACACCCTTACAAGCCTTGGTCTTATTGAACGATCCGCAACTTATAGAAGCGTCCAGGGTAATGGCCTATCATGAGTTACAATCAAATGAAAATGACATTAGCAAGCAAATAAGTGCTCTTTTTCAAAAAGCCACATCACGTTTACCAGATGAAGACGAATTACAAATGCTACATGACTATTATAATAAAGCACTTTCTAAAATAAAATCGCAAGAAATTATTGCTGAGGATTACCTTTCAATAGGTGTTTTCCGGACAGCGGAGAATATCCCTAAAGACGAATGGGCAGCACTTTCATTAACAGCCCATACCATTCTAAACTTAGATGAAACGATAACAAGAGGATAATTATGAGTGAGAAAAAAATTCTTGAAGAACGATCTTTGATCCTCAATAGAAGATCCTTTTTAGGTAAGACGGCATTAGGCGTTGGTGGAGTGGCACTCGCTTCACTCATTGGAGCCAACTTCTTTAGAAGAGGAAAAAATGGCCTTTTAACCGCTGATAACGGACCATCAGGACTTAAAGGTATTTTGGATTCTTTGCACCATCCAGCAAAGATCAAAAGAGTCATCTATTTGTTTCAAAGTGGTGGACCCTCACAGTTAGAACTTTTTGATTATAAACCTCTCCTGAATAAGAGACGAGGTGAAGATTTACCTGATTCTATCCGAAAAGGGCAGCGTTTAACGGGTATGACCTCGGGGCAAGACAAATTTCCATTAGTAGGTTCGCAATTCGGTTTTCAACAACATGGTAAAAACGGAACTTGGATTAGCGACTTACTGCCCTACACTGCGAAAATGGCTGATGACATCTGTATCGTAAAATCAATGCACACTGAGGCCATTAATCACGATCCAGCAGTCACATTTTTCCAAACAGGTTCGCAACAACCGGGTAGACCAAGCATAGGGTCATGGTTGAGTTATGGATTAGGCAGTGAAAATGAAAACCTCCCAGCATTCACCGTATTATTATCAAGAGGTTCTGGTAGGCCAAACGGTCAACCGCTTTATACAAGACTTTGGGGTAATGGATTTCTTCATTCCCTGCATCAAGGGGTTCAGTTCAGGGCGGCAAAAGACCCCGTATTGTATCTCAACGACCCAAAAGGTATATCCAAAGAAGGTAAAAGGGATATGTTAGATCAGATAGCAGCCTTGAATGACAAGCATTTTCAAGAAAACGGAGATCCCGAAATTCAGAGTAGAATAGCGCAATATGAAATGGCCTATCGCATGCAGACTTCTGTTCCTGAAGTTATTAATACCGATAATGAACCCGATTATATTTATAAGATGTACGGAGCCGACGCCAAAATTCCAGGCACTTTTGCAGCGAATTGTTTGCTTGCCAGAAGGTTGGCAGAGCAAGACGTACGTTTCATCCAATTATATCATATGGGCTGGGATCAACACGATAATCTTCCCGGAGCGATTGCCAGACAAGCTAAGGACGTAGACCAGGCTTCTGCCGCATTAGTGGCTGATTTAAAACAACGGGGAATGCTTGAGGACACCTTGGTAATTTGGGGCGGTGAATTTGGCAGAACAAATTATTCACAAGGTGTTTTGACTGATACTAATTATGGCCGTGACCATCACCCACGATGTTTCAGTATGTGGATGGCCGGTGGGGGCATAAAACCGGGAATTGTTTATGGTGAGACCGATGAATTTGGATATAACATTATTCAAAATCCAGTTCATGTACATGACTTTCAAGCTACGCTCTTGCATCAACTTGGGATAGACCATGAAAAATTGGTCTATAAATATCAAGGAAGACGATTTAGGCTAACTGATGTTGAGGGACATGTTGTAAAGGACATATTAACGTAGTCTTATCCAAGTAGCACAAAAATGAAACGAAGAACCTTTATTCAAAATACATCGTTAGCCACAGGAGGAGTCTTAGCGGGAATGCCAATTTTGAATGCTATGACTCCATTTAAAGACGTAATTATTGGTCATAATTCGCATCGATATAAAATTGATATGAACTGGGGTGCCCTAAATTCAGAATTCTACCCAGTAAATGATTGCCATGAAATGGTTCAAGATTCAAAAGGAAGAATTATTCTCTTAACCAATCATACAAAGAACAATGTTATTGTATATGATAAATCGGGAAAACTAATAGAAGTTTGGGGAACTGACTACCCTGGAGCTCATGGGCTTACTTTGAATGTGGAAAATGGTGAGGATGTGCTTTACATCTCAGATAATTCAAGGCATGAGGTTATCAAGACCACGATTGATGGTAAGGTAATCCAAGTATTTACCTATCCGAAAGAATCGGGTAAATATGCCTCAAAAGAATTATACATTCCTACCGAAACAGCAATAGCTGAAAATGGGGATGTTTATATTGCTGATGGTTATGGCGAGCAGTATATAATGCATTACAATGCCAAGGGAGAATTACTGAATACTTTTGGAGGAAAAGGTGATGAAGATGAGTTGTTTAACAATGCCCACGGTATATGCATTGATACACGAAACCCTTCTAATCCCACCCTATTGATAACCGCAAGACAGCAAAATAAGCTGAAGCGGTTTACGATGGAGGGTGAATTTATTGAAAGCTCAGATTTACCCGGGGCATATATATGCAGGCCTGTGATACATGGCCCAAACGTGTATTTGGCTACCATCTGGTCTGGTGATGGCGGCGAAGGCACTGGTTTTGTCTCTGTTTTGGATAAAGACAATAAGTTGGTTTCGGCACCAGGGGGAAGCGTTCCGAACTATATTGATGGAACCCTGGAACATATGCATCAAACCCTAAAGATATTTAATCATCCACACGATGTGTGCGTAGATGATGACGAAAACTTATATGTCGCCCAATGGAACTCGGGCAAAACATATCCTATTAAATTATTCAGAGTTTAGTTATGAAATGGATTTCCCTTATTCTTATTCTTACCACGCTCATTTCATGTAATATCGAAAAGCACTCTTATGATGAAACAGGTAATTTTCAATTGGCAATTCCCATACTAAAAGTTGATTCAACGCTTTTTAAGAACTCAACCATAGTAACCATGAATCTTGGATTCCCTAATAGTGAAATACGATATACTACGAACGGAAAAGAGGTTGAACCAGATAGTCCAGTTTATAATGGCCCACTTATATTAGACCACTCTGCAACAATTAAAGCAAAGGTCTTTCACAACGATTTTAAAAGCAGTGAGCAAACAACTTTACAAGTAACACAAATAGCAAATAACATCTCTAATGCTTCTATAATCATAGAACCACAACCCCATGAAAACTACAAAGGTTTAGGAGCTACTGGTTTAATTGATATGCGAAAAGGCAGTTTACAGTTCAGAAGTGGCAATAAATGGCTAGGTTTTCAGACTAGTCCGGTTACTATCACTATTGACCTCAATAATGAAATACCACTTTCATTGCTCAAAGTAAGCTGTTTACAAAATCAAGGAGGATGGATTTTTACGCCGAAGAAAATCATTGTTTTTTCTGAATCAAGTGAGATAGGAAAAGTAACAATTAAAAACGCTTCTAAAAAGCAGGAAAACCAGCTCAAAATAATTCCAATTCCTATTAAAGAAGGAACCTATTCAAAACTTAAGATAATGGTATATTCCTTAAATGAAATACCTCAGTGGCACCAAGGCAAAAGTACTTTTCCTTGGTTATTTTTAGATGAAATACTAGTCGAATAAATGATTGCACAAAGTATACAAATAGGACATTTACACCCGCTCTTGGTTCATTTACCCATAGGCATACTTTTACTTGGTTTCATATTAGAAATCGTATACCGTAAAAAGCCCTCCGCTATTGCGAAAGAAATTATATTGATGGTTTTGCTCATAGGAGCTATATCTGCCGTTATTTCTTTAGCCACCGGATGGCTATTGGGCGAAGATGGCGGCTATGATGAAACATTGTTGTTTCGCCATAGGTGGTTGGCCGTCGCTTTTACTGTTTTAACTATTGGACTCTACCTTCTCAAAAAATCGAAGACCCCATTAGCTATAAGATTATACTTTCCTGTTTACATCATTGTTCTTATTATTATTGGTGTTACAGGACATTATGGGGGTAGTATGACACACGGTGAAGACTATTTATTTATTGATAATTCTTTTAAAAAAGTGGTCATTGAAGATGTAGATAAGGCCAGGGTTTATGCTGACATCATTCAACCTATATTCAATTCCAAATGCGTTAGTTGTCATAATCCTTCAAAAATTAAAGGAGGATTGTTAATGGGTAACAAAGAGAATCTATTAGCAGGTGGTGATTCAGGAAGTATCCTGGATTCGGTCTCAAAGAATGAGGCATCCCTCTTTATGCAACGCTTGCATTTACCCTTAGAAGATGAAGATCATATGCCACCAAAAGGAAAAATACAACCTACTGCTGAAGAATTGGCCCTTATGAATTGGTGGATGGAACACAGCAATTGTTTCGATTGTATTGCTGGTACAATGGATAAATCAGAAAAAATAAATAAAATATTGGTCGATTTGGAAGAAGACACATCGCCAAGAGCTTTAATTGCCAAAAAACTGAGCGAAGTGCCTCAAGAATGGCTTGCCAATTTGAACAATTCCAATATTTCGGCTTCAAAACTAGCTGAAAATAGCCCCTTGGTACTAGTTAGCCTATATGGGCGCAAGGACATCGCCCTACAAGATTTTAAAGCCTTGAAAAAATACGCCAAGAATATTGTTGAATTGAATTTAGGGAATACAAATTTCAATGATACACTTTCAAAATCCTTAACCTCATTCAAAAATCTTACAAAACTACAATTACAGAACACCCCAATTACCGACAATACGATTGAAGATCTTAAAGGGCTAAAACATTTGCAATCCTTGAATTTATATGGTGATAGTATTAGTAACACTTCATTGAATACAATTGGCGAATTAAATAATCTTAAAAACATTTACCTGTGGCAAACGAACATTACGCAGGATGCTCTAAATCAATATGCAATTAACTACCCCAATATAAAGGTGCAAGGACAAATCGATAGCGAAATATTCAGAGCAACAAAGTTGGAACCTCCAACTATTATTTCTGAAACGGACTTCTTTAAAGATTCTTTACGCATAGAAATAGACTATGTATTTGACGATGCTGATATTTATTACACCCTGGATGGTTCTTTACCGGATTCAACTTCATTAAAATACTCAAAGCCCATTACCCTTACCCGATCAACTGAAGTAAAGGCTGTTACGCATGCTCAAGGATGGAATTTAAGCGAAGTAAACTCATCGAGTTTTAAAAAAATCGCCTTCAGTTTTAATTCTGTTACTTTAAACAAAAAACCTAATGACAGGTATAAAGGCCATGGTGCAAATACCTTATTTGACCAAAAAAGAGGTACCATAAATTTTGTGGATGGCAATTGGATAGGTTACGAAAGCAGCCATTTCACAGCAACAATACAACTCAATACAGAAGAATTGGTATCATCTGTATCCGTTGGTGCACTATCATCTCCTGAAAAATGGATATTTTATCCGACTGGATTTACTATTTGGACATCTGAAAATGG
>RCND010000570.1_pt1 | contig 21035 bp, 15 predicted proteins | sample 2041351 | NCBI WGS metagenome assembly RCND01 (sample SAMN09708230, study PRJNA481090) | Marine sediment metagenome, whole genome shotgun sequencing project. | biome: marine sediment; feature: ocean; material: sediment; isolation source: Sewage treatment plant 12B marine sediment (STP12B) ... | reverse complement strand
TTCATTTAAGTCTGCATTTGTTGAAATAATGCTATTGTCATAAGATGATATGGATTTTTTGAGTTCTTTTTTCATTACTTGACTAAGAGATGATTTACCATTGACGCAAAGTAGAAGCTTTAAGTGTTCCAAATTGGATTCATAAAAATTTATTTTAGGTAGTGCATCTTCTAAAATTTCGTTATTAAACAAAGCGTTCACTGCATTTATAGCAATTGTTTTACTTATATGGGAGTACTTATTTTCAATATTTTCGAGTAAATCGTATATATCAAGATAATGTAAGTAAAAAGTCCCTCTATTTAAACCTGCTAGATCTGTAATCATTTTAATGTTTATTTTTTCGATTGTTTTGTCTGCATACAGTGTCATAAATGCATCAATTATCTTTTTTTCGATTTGATTATTCGATTCTAGGTTTGATATTTCATCATTAAAACTTACCATCAGTTGTTCTCCTATAAATTTCATAGTTCCATAAACAAATCATACAAAACTGTTGATTCATTTTGATATCAATGTGATCTATAATAAGTATATATCAACACCTTGTTGATTACAAAGAATGGATTTACATAAAAATGACTTATGGAGGTTGTTATGAATAATAATTATGTAGAATGGATAAAAAATAATTGGCAAAAAACGGCAATACTAGTTTTGATTTATACCTTAGCAAGTTTAATACCCCTGTACTCAAGAATTGATTTAGTTGAGTTTATGCTTTTACTTGCATTTCCGTTGTATTTGGTGCATGAAATTGAAGAATACATTCTTCCTGGTGGATTTCCAAAGTTTTTTAATGAAATTTTACTGAAAGTGAATGATGACGACAAAATAGTGCCAATAGATAGAGAAGTGATATTTTGGATAAATTTTATGTATATATGGCTCGTAATTCCATTGTTTTCGGGACTAGGCTTTTATAACTTAAAGTTCGCTGCATGGATTCCATATTTTTTAATATTTCAGGCATTATCGCATTTAGTTTTTTCCATAATCGGAAAGAGAATTTTGAATCCAGGAATTAGATCGTCGTTCATTTTACATATACCATATGCGATTATTATGATTACCCTATTAAGTAATAATGAAGTTATGACAAACCCATATTTAAATATTTATATGGTCATTGGATTTGTCTTTAATGGAACGTTACCAGTATTTGCAAAATTCGTTGTTATGCCCAGATACCATAGACTAATAAATGATGAAAAAATCAAAAACTAGTTTATATTTCTAGTGAAGTAAAGAAAATTAATGCCTATGATGGTGTGATTTTAGAGTTTTATAATAAGAATAGTATATCTGACATTGTCAGGTGCAAGCCACCTAATAGTTTAACTTTGCCTTTGGCAAGTTGCTATTAGTCCCCGCGACCAAAGAAATTCGAAGGAAACTAGGATTCTGTCTCATTAACCGTCGACTCATGTGGAGTCGGTTTTGAGACTGGCTGGTAAAGAAATAGTTGTTTGACAGGAAATTAGACTGTGAATATTGTTAAGTTTGGCAAGGGAGTTCGTGTAATCTAAAACTGAATTTTAGATTACACGAACTCCCTTGCTTTTTTGTTATTTTTCGTGTAATCTAAAATTGGAGATTAAATTAACCGAAGATGTTTATGTAGTTATTATGAAATACTAGGGAGTGAAATGATGTTTATAAAAAGAGCATTAGAGTCAGTGGTAAAGGAAGTTTCGAATACATATCCAGTATTACTTGTGACAGGACCAAGGCAGGTTGGTAAAACAACATTATTAGAACATGTTGCTGATGAAACGAGAAAGTATGTAAGTCTTGATGATCCAGTAGCTAGAAGGTTAGCTATAGAAGAACCACTATTATTTTTACAAAGGTATGAACCACCTGTGATTATTGATGAAATACAATATGCACCCGAATTGTTGCCATATATTAAATTACATGTAGACCAAAATAAGAAAATGGGCGATTTTTGGCTGACGGGTTCACAAATGTTTCAAATGATGAAGGGTGTGAGTGAAAGTCTTGCAGGTAGAGTTGGAATATTACCGATGCAGGGGTTATCGCTTTCAGAATTAAATGAAGTGACTAATGAGCCATATACTACAGATGTGAAGCGTTTGCTAAATAGGCTGAATATTGCTAAAAAAATGAATTTAAAAGATATTTATAATTTGATTTACAAAGGTTCAATGCCTGCATTGCATATTGCAGATCAAAGTGTAGAAAGATTTTATGCATCATATGTCGATACTTATGTTCATCGTGATATTAGAGATTTGACACAAGTGGCGGATGAAATGCAATTCCACCGATTCTTAACAGCTTGTGCTGCGAGAACAAGTCAAATGGTTAATTACTCTGAACTTGCTAAAGATGTCGGCATATCTTCTCCGACGGCAAAGAATTGGTTGTCGTTATTGATTACATCGGGAATTGTTGTTCTTATTGAGCCTTATTTTAATAATGCTTTAAAAAGAATTGTTAAAGCGCCTAATATGTATTTTATGGATACAGGATTGTGTGCTTATTTAACAAGATGGACGTCCAGTGAGTCTTTAGAAGTTTCTGCTATGTCAGGTGCTTTTTTTGAAACGTTTGTTATTTCAGAAGTAATCAAAAGTTATTTGAATGCAGGAAAGAGACCGCCAGTATTCTATTATAGAGATTCAGATCAGAAGGAGATTGACTTAATCATTGAAGATAATGGCAAACTTCAGCCTATTGAAATAAAAAAAAGTGCCAATCCTAAGAAAAATGCTGGACGTCATTTTTCAGTTTTGGAAAAAATCGGTAAAGAAATTACGGATGGAAGTATTATATGTATGAGCGATGATATGGTGCCTATTACTAAAGAAAATTGGGCAGTACCGGTCTGGCTGATTTAAGCATAACCTACACACTCGACACCTCATGTGGAGTGTATAGTGAAAATAGCAAAAAGATATTGGTAATATTTGCTCAGTCCCTTTAAAAACAAAGGTTTGATGCTTTGTTGATTTTGTTGACAGAAATTATGTTTGCACTAATTTTTTAATATTGGATAAAACCATCCTATATATTTTTAAATTATAATGTAACATGACTTAGTATAGGTAAAAGAATTTAGGTTTACAAAATTAAGTAAAGGTATTACAATGATTGATATGAGACATGTTTCAGAACAACTATTAAAATGATATGTTTTATAATATAGACTGAAAAATACATGATTATTTGTAAGATGATTTTAAGGAGTAAAAATGGCTAATATTAGAGAAGTGGCTGAAAAGGCGAATGTAGCAAAATGTACAGTTTCACGGGTATTAAATGGTAGTGATAAAGTTTCTGAAAAAACAAAAACGAAAGTCATGAATGCCATTAAGGAGTTAGATTACACACCTAATGAACTTGCTAGAGGAATGTTTAAACAAAGGTCAGGGATTATTGCTATGATTGTGCCAAGTATCAGACATCCCTTTTTTTCAAGTTTAGCTAGTTATTTTGAAGTTGAGCTTTATAAAAGAGGGTACAAATTGATGTTTTGTAGCGCTAAGGGATCTTATAAACGAGAATTGGATTATTTAAATATTTTTAAAACAAATATTGTTGATGGCATTATTTTTGGGGTTAGTAATCTGGAAAAGAGTTTTTATGAAGAATTTAAAAAACCTATGATTATGTTAGATAAATATATAAATGAAGATATACCAGTCGTTGTTTCAAATCATAAACAAGGTGGAGCCTTAGCAGCTGAGACATTCATTGGTTGTGGTTGTAAACACGTTATTCACATCTGCGATGTTGGTTCGAAAGATGTTTTATCTTATCAGAGCCATTTAGAATTGAATCGTCTACTGGAAGAACACAATATTGCTGTAGAAACCATTGAGATACAATGGAATAGTTTTGACTTTAATGCTTATTATGAATTCGCTAAAAAAGTTTTGGATAAGGACATAACAATTGATGGCGTTATGGCAGCAGATATGCCAGCTGCAGCATTTTTAAAGGCAGCCTATCATTTAGATAAAAAAGTACCAGAAGACTTATCAATTATTGCATATGATGGTACATATGTTTCAAGGATGAACACCATCGAATTGACAACAATTGTACAGCCTTTGTCAGAAATTGCAGAAGTAGCCACGTCCCTCCTTTTTAAGCAAATTGATGAACAGAAAATTGAGTCAAATAGAGTGGAAATCAACGTTTCAATCAAAAAAGGTGAAACAACAAAATAGGATTCATAGTAGGATTTGAGTAATAGAATATTCTTGGCTTTTAGTTGGGAATATTCTTTTTTTAGTACTTTTTTTGAAGTGTGATTAAGTTCACGATAAGATAGAAAATCATTTGCGCTAGTGGATACACAGAATTTCTTTGAGGAAAAAGTGTTGACATAGTAAAAAAAGGGGTATATAATTTAGCTATGAAACATGTTTCATTTTGAATCATTTAATGCATTTGAGTCATTCATAAGTAAGTAGCAACTAATAAAATGATGGTCATTGGAGGGAAAGAATGAAAAAATTATTAGCAATTTTATTGATGTTATCCATGGTACTTTCGCTTGCAGCATGTAACAGCAGCGATTCAGCAGAAGAGTCTGAAGCGAGTGATGAAAAACAAGAAAGTACAACAAGCACAACAAGCGAAGCGACAAGTGATAAAGTTACAATTATCATTACTAATGGTAAAGGTGAGATTGCAGCACAGCATGCAGCTGCAGCAGAAGCATTTATGGCATCTCATCTAAACGTCGTTATTGAAGAGTACACAGGTCAAGTTGGGGATACAGTGGATATTTTTGATAAACTGACATCATCAGGAAAGACCATTACATTAGCTATGATGGAACCAAATGCTGCACTGGCTAATTATCAAGATTGGGGTATTGATTTATCTGGCGAAGCATGGGTAGAAGAAACAGTTTATGGAATGACGAATCCATCTGGTGTTTTGGTAGCATTCCCTTATGCTATAGAAGGGATGGGTCTTGTATATAACAAAGAAGTGGTTGAAAATGCTGTAGGTGGAACATTTGACCCATTTTCTATCGTTACACGTGATGATCTGAAAGAATTATTAGACACAATTAAAGCATCAGGTATTGAGTATCCGATTGCTTATCAAACTGAAGCATGGTCAGTGGCAAATCATTTTGGTTCAATGTTTATGAATCAAAACGAAGATCCTATGGATACAGTGAAAGCCATTGGAAGCGGTGATTTTGACTTTGCAACAAATGAAGTGTGGAATGGTTACTTTGCCACGATGGACTTACTAAAAGATCCTAGTTATAATTTGTTTGGTGAAAGACCAATTGGTCAATACTATGATCAAGCGCATATAGCCGTTGGGCAAGGTGAATCAGCAATGTTATTTAATGGTAACTGGGCGTTTGATTCTTTGAAAGCACTTGAAGGTTCAGATTTTGGATTTATTCCAGTACCAAATGACAATAATTCTAATAACCGTCTAAATGGTAAATTAACAGCTGGACCAACTCAAATCTATATGATTAATGCAGAAGCATCAAAAGCAGAACAAGATGCAGCCAAAGCATATTTGAACTGGTTAGTATTTGACGAAGTTGGGCAAGACTACCTTGTAAATGAATCACAAGTTATTTCAGCATTCAAGAACAACCCATATAAAGTTGTTAATCCACTTGGTGCTTCAATTGCAGAAGCGATTGCAATTAATAAAGTTCTTCCGTTTAGCACAAACTATATTAGTGCAGGGGATTATCACACGCTCCTTGGTCCTGAAGTACAACAATACATTGATGGCCTCTACACAAGAGAAGAACTAGCTGAGGCTTATACAAAGTTTTACAATGAAAACTAACTCATAATAATTGATATAATATGTAGATCTTGTGTATCAGGTGATTGAGATGATTAATCACCTGATACATAGAGAATGGGAGGTGTTTTATGACTAGTAAAAAAATTGAAAAGAAAGGTATGGGAACACTTTTATTTTTTATGGTGCCGATGCTGTTTCTTTTTACAATGACCCTTGTTATTCCATTTGCCTATGGAATTTATTTGACTTTTATGGATATGAAGATCATAACGGATATACCAGTTTGGGTTGGGTTGCAGAATTATAAAGAAGCAATAGTTGATGAACGATTTTGGTCTTCAATGTTCATAACAGGAAAATATGTGATATTTAATGTGATTTTTGTTAACATAATAGCTTTTGGACTAGCTTTGCTAGTAACTTCAGGTGTTAAAGGACAGAACTTCTTTAGAACAACGATTTTTGCGCCAAACTTGATTGGAGGTCTTGTTCTAGGTTATATATGGCAATTTATTTTTGTTCAATCACTACCAAGCTTAGGAGAACGATTTGGCATTGAATTAATTAGATTGGGGTGGCTAGGTGATGCTGATTTAGCTTTTTGGGCCCTTGTCATAGTAACAACTTGGCAGATGGCAGGTTATATGATGATTATTCTGATTGCAGGATTAGTGAATGTGCCAAAAGATGTTATAGAAGCTTCAAGAATTGATGGTGCCAATGCTTTTCAAAGAATGAGGAGCATAACTTTACCAATGATGAGACCGGCTTTTGTTATAACGATTTTTATGACACTGAAAAGCTCATTTATGGTCTATGATATCAATTACTCTTTGACACAAGGTGGCCCTTACAATAAGACAATGATGGCCTCGATGCACATTGTTAATAAAGCCTTTAGCCAGCAAGAATTTGGTGTTGGTCAATCACAAGCCATCATTCTATTTGTAATAGTTGCAGTTGTTTCGGGTATACAAGTGTATATTGGAAAGAAAGGAGAACTTGAAGCCTAATGAAAACAAAAAAAATAATATCAACAATCATAAAATATTTACTTCTTATATTGGCTTTTTTCATTTTTGTTTTTCCTTTCGTTTTGATGATTATCAATTCTTTCAAGTCAAATGGAGAAATACTCATAAATCCATTTTCAATGCCAACAAGTTGGTCTTTTGTAAACTTTGCTGAAGTTATTGCAAAAATGGAATTTATGGTCTCTTTTAAGAACAGTTTAATTATTGCAATATTTAGTGTCGCAGTAATTATCCTTTTCTCAGCTATGTCTGCGTATTATTTAGTAAGAAACAACAATATTTTCAGTAAAGTTATCTTTTCGATTTTAGTTGTATCGATGATCATTCCTTTTCAATCAGTTATGATTCCGCTCATGACTATTTATGGAGCAAGGTTAGGTCTTATTGAAAAAATGGCAAGACCTCTTCTTATTTTATTATATGGTGGGTTTGGGAGTTCATTGACAGTGTTTTTTTATCATGGATTTATCAAATCGATACCATATGAACTAGAAGAGGCTGCTCTGATTGATGGCTGTAATCGGATTCAGACGTTCTTTTATATAGTTTTTCCTATGCTGGGACCTACAACGGTTACAGTAGGGATACTAAATACAATGTGGATATGGAACGATTATTTGTTGCCATCATTGATATTGACCAAATCAGAACTTTATACAATGCCAATAAAAATGAAAGTATTCAATGGTACATATATGAACAACTGGGCATTGTTGATTCCCGCACTTCTAATAACAATATTACCACTGCTTATTGTCTATTTCTTTGCACAAAAAAGTATTATATCAGGTGTTATGCAAGGAGCTATTAAGTAATCAGTTAAAGAGAATCTAAGGTTGCTCCCTATGGATTAAATATAGCTTAAATATGAGGTGTATTTAATTTTAGTAAATATTTTAATGATGGGATTTGCTTAACTGTTTGTTCAGTGGCAAGTCCCATTATTCAGAAATTTGGAGGTATTCATTTGAACTCAGTATGGTGGAAAGAAGCAGTGATTTATCAAATATACCCTAAAAGTTTTTGTGATGATAATGGTGATGGTTATGGAGATATTAGAGGTATTATTAACAAGTTGCCATATGTGGTTGATTTAGGGGTAGACGTGATATGGCTGACGCCATTTTTCAAATCTCCGATGGTAGATAATGGCTATGATATAAGCGACTATACAGATATTGAACCAATGTTTGGAAATATGGAAGATATGGAAGAATTAATTGAAAAAGCACATGAGCTAGGGCTCAAGATTCTTGTTGATTTGGTTCTTAATCACACTTCAAGTGAACATCCATGGTTTATTCAAGCAGTTGCTTCAAAGGAGAATAGTTATCGAGATTTTTATATTTTTCAAGAGACTGAAAATGGAAAGCCTCCAAATAATTGGCGTAGCGTTTTTGGGGGTTCAGCTTGGGAAAGATTAGATAATTCAACTTACTATTTGCACACATTTCATAAAGAACAACCAGATCTCAACTGGGAAAGTCCAAGGATGAGATCTGCAATATATCAATCCATCAATTTTTGGATGGACAAAGGTATTCAAGGTTTTAGGATTGATGCCATAACTTTTATCAAGAAAGGTTCGCTAAATACTTATGGTGTTGAAGATAACAATGATGGATTAAGATCTATTATGAAAGATACATTGAATCAATCAGGTATTCATGATTTTTTACAAGAAATGAAAACTGCCACATATGGAAATGGTGAGTATATGACTGTTGCTGAAGCACCTGGTGTAACTTATGATAGCTTAGGTGATTATGTCGGTGAGTGTGGAGATTTCTCCATGATTTTTGATTTCAGTTATACAGACCTTGATCTTCAAGAAGACTTTAGTTGGTATCCCAAAAGGAAGTGGACATTTCAGGAGTATAAAAGTAAACTATTTGAAAGTCAATTGGAGCATCAAAAAGTTGGCTGGGTTGGGTTGTTTAACGAAAGTCATGATCAGCCGAGATCTATTGATAAATTCTTTGGCATAGGTGATGACTCTAAACATCACTATTTAAAGGCAACAGTGTTAGCCACAATGTTCTTTTTCATGAGAGGTACACCTTTCATCTATCAGGGACAGGAATTAGGTATTAGAAATTATAGATTTACAGATATTGATGAATTAGATGATATTGCTGCCAAAGACAATTATAATAGAGCTTTATCCTTAGGAGCTAACAAGAATGAGGCAATGAGAATTGTCAATGAGAGAAGTAGGGATCATGCGCGGACACCTATGATTTGGAATTCAGAAAAGAATGCTGGATTTACAATAGGAGACCCTTGGTTACCCATTTGTAGAAAATATAAAGAAATTAACATAGAAGAACAAAGACATCAGACTGTTTCAATTCTTAACTTCTATAAAAGTATGATTGCATTAAGAAAAAAAGAAAAAGACTGCATCGTTTATGGTGAAATACAACCAATTCTTGAATCAATGCATAATATTATTGCCTATAAGAGAATAAGTTCGGAGGGAGAGCAAATCACTATAGTTACCAATCTTTCTGATAAACCAATTGAAATTAATCATAAGATAAAGCACTATAAAGTTTTGTTGAGTAATTATCATACAGCGGAAAATAATAGGGTATTTGATGATGGATGGCTAAGGCCATATGAGTCCGTTATAGTAAAAACTGAGTTAAATTAAATCTATTAGATTAAGGAGAATGTGATGGTTGAAGAATTATGGTTACTTCCACATCATGATGGATCGGAAACCTATGTCCCTGAACAAACACCCTCTTTAGGTGGAATGGTAAGTGTTTTTTTAAGAGTACCTAAAATGAGCGATATAACCAGAGCATGGGTACGTGTTATTAATGATGGAGAACCTGAGCTGATAGTAGCAAAATTTCATCATGATACCCTTTATGATCATTGGTATAAGGCAGAACTCCCAGTGGTGAATCCTGTTGTAAGTTATCGATGGTTGTTGGATGGAGGTCCATATTGCTATCAATGGATGAACGGTATGGGCATTTTTAATCATGATGTGTCAGATGCTGCAGACTTTAGAATAACAATATATAAAAAGCCACCAAAATGGGCTGTGGGGAATATGTACCAAATTTTCCCTGATCGTTTTGCAAAATCAAAAGATAGAAATTTCCCTACATGGGCAATTAAGGCAGATTGGGATGATCCTGTAATAGGAGAGGGACCTGATACACCTAAACAATTATACGGCGGAGATTTGGATGGTATTATAGAACATCTGGATTATGTTGAGCTCCTTGGCATCAAAACTATTTATCTCACACCATTCTTTCCAGCTGAATCAAACCACAGGTATAATGCATCAACGTTCAATAAAATAGATCCAATACTAGGTGGTGATGATGCATTTGCTAGATTGGCCAATGAGGCCAAAAGGAGAGGAATAAGACTTATGGGTGACCTGACGACAAATCATTGCGGTGATACCCATGAGTGGTTCCAGGATGCACTAGAAGATCCAGATGCTCCAGAGGTTGATTTCTTTTTTTTCGAAGAGCATCCAAATAAATACTGTGGATGGTGGGGAATGAAAGAAATGCCGATTTTTGATCATAGATGTGACGAGTTAAGAAAGCGTCTTTATGATGGACCGGAATCTGTAGTAGCTAAGTGGTTGGGAGCAAAAGGTTTGGATGCCTGGCGTATTGATGTTGCTAATATGACAGGCATTCATGGGGATATCAATTTAAGCCATGAGGTTGCAATAACGGTAAGAAGAACAATGGCTGATTCTGTAGAGGAATCTTTTCTTCAAGCTGAGTCTAATCATGATGCTAGAGAAGATCTTAGAGGTGATGGGTACCAAGGAACAATGAATTATGCAGCATTCACTCGTCCGCTATGGCAATGGTTGCTACCGAAACAAGCCCTACCTTATGAACATGGCAAATACCCACTACTGCCTAACTTGCCGGGAGGTCAAGTGGTTGCTGCCATGAAACATCTCTCAAGTGTTGTTCCTTGGCAAGGAACATTACATGCAATGAATCTCATTGGATCTCATGATACACATAGAATCATTTCTCTTCTTGAAGACGAGAGAATGGTTGATGTTGCATTTGGTATGCTAGTGTCTTATCCAGGTATACCAATGATTTATGCAGGTGATGAAATTGGCCTGAAGGCAATGGGACCTGAATATGCTCGCATACCAATGCCCTGGAATCACGAAGAAAACTGGAATCATACTAGGCTGATGAAAACCAAGCTTTTGTTGCTTTCAAGGTCTAATAGTGAAGCTCTCTTAAGAGGGGGATTACGTTGGCTGTGCGTAACTGACGATACACTGACATTCATTAGAGAAGCTCCCTCGGAATCGGTCTTAATTCATGCATCAAGATCAAGTCATCAACCTGTACGAATACCCACGTCCGTTATTGGTCATAATCTTAAAGGATTAGCGGGTAGTGATGATATTATATCAGATTCAGATGACTATGTGACATTGCCCTCAAAAGGGCCACATTTTGATATGTGGGTACTTGATGTTGATGAAGAATAGCAAGTAGAACCCAAAAGATGACAGAGCCATTTAGTTCACAAATTATCCACTAGAACGACACCGAATGAGGCAATAAAAAGTGCTGATGAATCACAGGAATACATGGACGTAAACTGTTCTGACCTTGCCGCAGGAGGTGGCAGAGGAAAGATGATGAACTAAATGTGGTAGACACGACTATAATGTTAAATTAAAGGCATCTCTTGACGGAGTTGTCTTTAGTTATATTAAGAATAAATCATCATTTAAGAGAATAACGATTTGGGCAGTAGAATTCTAACTATGAGAAGAGATTTCTAGGCTGAGATCAATGAAATATTATTTGACAAGTAAAGTTGTCAAAAAAAGTGTTGACAACTTTACTTGTCAGGTGTATAGTAATGACAAAGATACTTGTCAAGTTGATAAAGATAATTGTCAAAAATACAAAGTTACTTGGCACAATAACCCAATTAGAGTGTAGTACCAAGCAATTATAAAGAATTATAAGGAGGTAAAAATGCCACTATATAACACGTTGAAAATTCAAAGAGCGAAACTGGGAATAAATCAAGGTAAATTAGGCGAATTGGCTGGAGTTTCCAGGCAAACCATAAGTTCTATAGAAGGTGGGGAATATAATCCATCGATCACATTGGTTTTAAAGTTAGCAACTATATTTGATGCATCAGTAGAAGAGATATTTACATACGAGGAGGATTACAATGAATAAAAATACAAAGTTTAGAATAATGATAAAATTTATAGCAAGTCTTGCAGTGGGTGGCGTATTAACACTCCTGTTATTAACACAGAATGTCTTAAGTGATACACAATTTACCAAAGGTTTAGAGAATTTCTTATATAATCATACAGTCATACTTTATTTTATCAGTGCACTGTTACTTTTAGTGCCAGCTGCAATTTTGCATTTTATTGGAAAAAAAGCATACACTGTTATGTTTAGTAGCGACGATGATGATGTTGATGCAGAAACAAAAAAGAAAGCAGGATACTTGGACGTTTCTATGTCATTTGTAGGTGTTTTCATTGCTGTTAATTTCATGCAATATGGCATGTTATACCACAAATCAACAGAAAATAGCAGTACGATTTTAGTATTGTTCATGATGGGCATTCTTTTTGCTTCGGTTTTGCAAGTATACACAGTCAAACATGTTCAAAGTCTAGATAAACGATTAAAAGGTGATCCTTCAAAAGGGTCATTTGATAAAGTGTTTTTTGATAGTCTGGATGAAGCTGAACAATTAAAGGCCTATAAAGCAGGGTATAATTCATTTCAAATGATAAAAAAAATAACACTAGTGATGATGATCATCTCAATACTTATGAATATTATATTCGGAACAGGTGAATTTGCCATATTCATAAGTTGCACATTCATGTTAGTGGAGACATTATTATTCGCTTACCATGAAAAACATGTTAGCTAGGTTCAGTGTGTAATTAATCAAAAGAAAGGTATTAATGATGAAAGAAAAATACTACTTTAATACATTTCCAGTGCTAGAAAATGAGCGATTAATTTTAAAAGAAATAACCGATGAGGAAGCTGAAGATGTTATTGATTTAGCAGTATACGATGGCTTCTTTGCTAAAACTGGTGAAGATGTTATGTTTATACTAGATAAGATTAGAAAAGATTATCGTGACGGCGACTGCGTATCATGGGGCATCTATTTAAAAGAAACAGGAGAAATAACAGGCACATGTTGTTATTGTAGAGGCTATAAAGACAATGTAGGTGAAATAGGCTATGTCTTAAAAGAGACATTTCGAGGAAAATATATTATGACTGAGGCTGGTAAACTTGTGACGGACTTTGGTTTAAATGTGATGAAGCTATCCAAAGTCACCGCGTATACAGATTCAGCTAAAAAAGCATCACAATCTGTTCTTCTACGTTTAGGATTTATACAAGTTCCTAATAAAGAAGACGGTTACAAATTTGAGATTATAAATAATTAAAGATGGAAAAATTCGACCGCGGAGTTAAGTCATGTAATGACTCATTCATTCAAGTCCATAGAAACATCAATAAAAGTTATGTGATGAATTTTTGGCTATACAAAATATTTTGATTGTTCTCAATATCACATTGAACATTCATGATTTCAGTCAATTCATTCCGCTCAATACCTTCTATAATAATACATTTGCCGTTTGATAGAAACATTTGAATGAATACGATCATAACTCTTCTTGTTTCAATTTTCTCTAGTAAAGCATTTGATAAAGAATTTCCGATTTTTATCATATCAACAACTTTATATTTATCAGAATCCTGCAAGGAAGCATCAAGAATGATGTTATCAACGGCTATTGTGAATCCAAATGATTTTAAATCTTTTAAGATGGCTTGTAGGTCACTGGAGTTTAACAAGTCTTCGTGAATCTTGATGATGATCAACTCTCTTGGCATTTTTAAGTGAGTCATCACATCATACAACCCATTGGTTTTGTAATTCCGTAGGGATTCTTCCGACAAATTTATAGAGTATTTAACCTTTGGAGAATCATCATTTGGGGACTCTAATTGAGCATGACAATTTCTCTCGACCTCAATAAATGTGTTTTTATCAACCTCAGTTAAATATCCCTTTCGCTTCAAGATCGGTAAAAATTTGGATGCACTCAAATAGTTGTCGTTACTATTCCATACACTCGTTACATTATACATATATACTTCATTGCTGCAAAGTCCAAGTACAGGCTGGTATTTCAATTTAATGGAATTATCAGCAAGTACTTTGTCCAAATCTCTAGTGAATCTCTCTCTTTCTTCCAATTCTTCTTTGGTATTACATATGACCACTCTGCTAGAAATAGCTTTGCTATCATACATTAAATCGTCTGAAAGGCTAATCAATGTATTCCAATCTTTCACGCCAACAAGGCTGGATACACTTCCTAAAGAAAGTCCTAAATAATGGCTTCGATTATAGGTATCAATAATCGGTTCAGACATCATTCTTTTCAGTTCTTGTACCTTATTATCTATTTTTTCCCGAACTAGTTTTGGATCACTCTCTTTTGAAATAGCAATAAACTCATCCCCTCCATAACGATACAATAAGTCTGTACCAAATACTACCTCTAACCTCTTGCTGATTTCAACTAAAATATCATCGCCAATATCATGACCAAATGTGTCATTGATGACTTTGAACTTGTTTAGATCCAAGAAGAACATGGAGCATTCCATAATATTTAAGGTCAGAATATCTTCGTATAGACTATGACGGTTTTTCAAGCCTGTCAAATAATCATAGTTTGCATGATATTCCTTTTCTCGTATCTTTAAGGAAAATATAATGCCAAAAATTGTCACGAGTGCTCCGAAAGTGATCATGGCTATATCTAGGTTCTTTTCATCTGATATATATACATCGTTCGTATTTTGATATAATCTGGTAACAACATCAAAGTCATCTTTTAATGCCATAGCTTGTCCTTTGACGAAGAATAGGCTTGCGGAATCCTCAGTGTTGTCCAATATATTTTCTACGCTAACAATATATTGATGAAAAGTGGGTTCAAAATCATCCAAGGTGTCCTTGATGACTTCAAAATTGTTTTCCTTAAGGCTCAAATCATCGCTTCCAAATCTCAAGGCCTCATAAAAATCTTCGTATTTGTCAAGTTCATCATTAAGAATCTTCTTGTATGAAGCACTTTCTAATGTATTATCCTCTGAAATTGCTTTTACATACCATTGAGTATAGTTAGATATAAGCATTGTCCTCATCCTCTGGGAACCTGATATATTAATGGCAGAACTAAAATATTCAGTATCGGAGCTATGGAAAATGGACAACCCGATGCCGATGAAGAAAGGCATGATCGATAGTAATAGTATAAGGATATTTCTATGTGCTAAAGAGTATTTCCTTTTCATGTGCATTTACCACCTAATCTTAGTTTGTTTCCAATAGGTCGCTTCAATAAGATTTACTTTATGAATTCAAAAAAGTCATAAATATCTATACCACCCTCTAATATGAGCATGAGCAACACCCATATAGTCAGTGAGCACTCAGCAAATAGCTAAAGCCTACTCACCTAAAAAGTATATTATGAACGAGTCAAGAAGTAAAGAATCTCCATATGTTTTAGTAATATACTGAAAATTATAGTATATTAGTTGCACGATTTTGTCTTATCTACAAATAGACAAAGCTCGTGGCAGGTGACGTATTAGAAGAAATCTTGTGGTTTACATAAGATGAGAGTATAATGAAGTTGGGTCTTGGCTGACCTAAAAAGAGAAGGGTTTAATATCCTTTTCTTTTTTATTTCATAGTAAATTCCTCGAAAAGCAAGGTATTCACTATGAAATAAAAATCCGACCGTGGAATCTATGCACAGCATTTTGTACCCAAAAAACGGCTACAAAAGCTAGATGTGCAAAGAACAAAGCTGTCTGCAATAGAGGTGGCTCAGTACCGAAGGTAGTGTCGCAGCCACTTTGTTCTTACTTTTTTAATGGAAAGGACAGATTATTAGGTGTGAAGATAGGTGAGGCATATACATCTGAAATGCAAATAAGTTGTAATATAATGATAGATTACTCTATATATGTAAGATTGCTAGTAAATTATGAATGGAGATGTAGTGATGAAGGTACTGAAAATCATTTTTTTATTAATATGTTTAAGTTTTATCTGTATAGCTTGCAACAAGGTAGATAACAATAATGAACCTGAGAATAGCACCAAGCAATCAGAATTAGATGTCAACAATGATGCACCGTCAACATCGGACATTCCTTTACTTAACATTGATGGTATAAGTTGGACAACTGAAGAAATTGATTATATCAATGAGTTGAACAAAAGAGGAAGTATAAGGATTGCTACTAAGATATCCTCTGCATTATATGTGCCCCAAAGTGATGGAACAATAAAGGGATTTCACTATAGTGTCTTAAAGGAATTTACAGATCTTGTAGAAGTGGAGATCGATACCCAATTGGTTCAATGGGATGATTATTTTTATAAAGAGGGAGAGGATATAGAAAAAGCAAAAAATGACCCGGATTATTCATACGTGCCAACCCTAATAGATAATGTGGACCTGTATATTGATGGTATTACGTCTCTTACTTGGAGAGAAAAATTGTTCGACATTATTAAATTTGTTCCAAGTAAACAACTTATTGTATCTGGGTTAGACAATAGTCCATTACAAATAGAAGATTTGAATAACAAGAGATGTTCTATGGTTAGAAATACTTCCCTAGAGCTAAATTTAGATAAATTGCAGGAAGAAGAGAACATAAATATAGATTATATATATGTCGATAGCTTTGATCACTTGGCAAAGATGGTATCAGAAGGTGAAGCTGATTTTACTGTGCTTGACAGTGATGCTGCCTTTAATTCGTTGTATACATACGAAAACCTTACAATTGCAATGCCTGTTAGTGAGGTTCAGGTAATGGGATGGGGAATCAATAAGAATAACAAGGTACTTAACAGTATATTGACCAAGTATTTGCACTATGCTCAAGAAATCGGCATTCTAGATAGATACTGGGAAGAGTCCTATGGTGTAACATTTATTGATTATTTGAGTGTGCTAGAATTGGAATAGGTGGTTATATGAGTTTTAAAAATAAGCTTAGACTTATGATTTTACCCACAATCTTTGTTTTTATAATTGTCATTTTGGTCATAAATTTCTTAGTGACTAGTATTCAAATGAGGGACATGCAATATGAACTTATGTGGAATCGGGTTGAATATATTGTAGACGCATGTGATGCAGGCTTTATTGAGATTAAGGCATTAGGTATGGAGGATGTCATTTATTTCAATGATGCTACTAAGAGAAAAGTATTGGAGCAAATAGAAGACCTATTTATTGAAAGTGACAATATTGCCATTATTGATATCACGACAGGTGATTTTGTGTTTTTATTAAATCCCGAAGAAGACAATCTTTTAATTAGTATAGAACTTTTAGACGAGATACGGAGTGAATTACACTCTGACTCTGATACTAGAGATAGTGCGGAAACTAATTTGCTGAATATAAAGAACAAACTTGGTGTCTATGGTTTTTATGACAATTGGGATTGGTTGATCATTGAAACGGTAGATAACTCATATGTTTATAGATATATTTTAGAGGCAATATTTTATTCTATCATAGCAGCGACTTTCTTTTTTATTGTAGTATTCATTACAATTTATAGATTTTCATACACTATTTCTAATAGGCTTGAGAATCTTGGAAAAGGTACAATTCAAATATCAGAGGGTGACTTTGATTTGAATATTAAAATAGAAAGTAAAGATGAATTTGGAAGATTAGCAGATAGTTTTAATATAATGGCCTCAGAAATAAAGAATAGACAAGCTGAGATTGTTGAACAAAAAGAGCGTCTTGCAATTACATTGCGGTGCATAGGAGATGGCGTAATTACCACTGATATAAGTGGTAATATTACAATGATTAATAATGTGGCAGAGAATTTGACTGGATGGAAACCTCAAGAAGCAATGGGCCAACCTTTAGCAAATGTATTCAATATTATGTACGAGATAACCAGTGAACAGTTAGAGAATCCGGTTGAAGATATATTTAAAAAAGTGATTAGAACTCAGAATATACAAGTCATGGCTCATCATACACTGTTCATAACAAAGAATAAAAAAGAGCTCTGGATTGAAGATAGTGCAGCCCCGATTTTTGATGAAAAAAATAATGTTATTGGTGTTGTCATTGTTTTTAGAGACGCTACGGAGAAATTGGAACAACTTGAAAAAATTGAATATCTTGGCCTACATGATGAACTTACAGGGTTATATAACCGTAGGTTTTATGAAGAGGAATTAAAAAGAATTAACACGAAGCGAAATTTACCAATCAGCTTGATTATGGGCGATTTGAATGGGTTGAAATTGATTAATGATTCCTTTGGACATAGCATAGGCGATCAATTACTTATTAAAGCAGCAAACGCGATCAAGCAGGGATGCCGTGTTGACGACATAATTGCAAGAATTGGGGGAGACGAATTTGTAATAATATTGCCTAATTCTGATGAACAAGAAGCTGAAGAAATTATTGCACGCATCCAAAGCAACCTCGAACTAGAAGTTGTTGAAGGCATCGAAATTTCGATTTCTTTTGGGTATTGTACTAAAATAGATGAAAAACAAAGTATTCAGAATCTATTTAAGTCTGCTGAGGATAGCATGTATAAACACAAGCTTTATGAAAGCACTGGTATGAGAAGCAAAATGATAGATATGATCTCTAGCACCTTGTTCGCTAAAAATGCAAGAGAGCAACTTCATTCGAAAAGAGTCAGTGAGCTATGTGAAGCGATTTCTATTAAGATGGGTTTTGAACGGGAGGCTATAAAAAGGATCAAACTTGCTGGTCTAATGCATGATATCGGTAAAATTGGCATCGAAGATAAAATATTGAACAAAAATGGAGAATTAAATGATCAAGAACATGTACTAATAAAAAGGCATTCTGAGATTGGTTATAGAATTCTAAGCTCATTAAATGATTTCGCTGAAATTGCGGAATATGTTCTGGAACATCACGAGAACTGGGATGGGTCAGGGTATCCGAAGGGGCTTAAGGGAGACGAAATCAAAATCGAAGCAAGAATCATAGCCGTGGCAGATGCCTATGCGGCAATGACTAACGAAAGAACATATGGACATATTTTAAGCAGCAATGAGGCCATAGCAGAAATAAAAAGATGCATTGGTACCCATTTTGACCCAGCTGTTGCGAGGGTATTTATTGAGGAAGTTGTCAAAAATATCTAAGCAATATTTTTTGCGAGTAAAAAGACACTAAATGGGAAATGGAAAGGGACAGGAGAAAACCATTCACCTATGAAATCTTTCCAGACCTTTCGAGAATCATCATCCATCTTATATGCAAAATCTTATGTGCCAAGTAGAAATTAAAACTTGATGATTTTATTTCTGAAATAGTCACTTGAAAATTAGCTTTTTAGCTTCATTAAAATTTGAGACGCATTTAATGGTATAATGTAGAAGACTCTATTTAGATAATTCGAAAACTACACGAAATTAACAACGAATTTTAAGTTGATGTGGTATTAGGTTATTCTATTTCCGTCTTTTTTGCACAGCCGTATCAATCGACGCTATTAAAGAATTTTGAGCTTGAGGTGAAATTCATGAATGAGGGTAAAGATAGCCAAAAAATAATAGAAAAATTGACTGCAGAACTTATGATTGCGAATAAGAAATTGTTATTTCATCAGGCAGAAAAGTCAGATCGTGGGGATGAACTAGAGATTGCCAACAAGGAATTACTTTTTCAAAACGATGAAAAGGAAAAGCGAGCGGATGAACTAGAGATTGCCAACAAGGAATTGCTATATCAACAGGCAGAAAAGGCAAATCGTGCAGAAGAACTAAATGTGGAAAACAAGCGTTTTGAATTCTCAGAAAAAGTAGGGAATGTAGGCACTTGGGAATATGTAATTGAAAAAGATGAATTTTGGGCTTCAGCGCAATCAAGAAGTATTTATGGTTCTCAGAATGAAGATTCTATTTTCACATTAGAGTTGGTTGAGAGTTGCATACCAGAAAAAGAGCGTGTGCATCAGGCACTAGTGGCTCTTTTAGAAAAAAATACAGTGTATAATATAGAATTTGAAATAAACCCTTTAGATGGGAGTTCTACAAAAACTATCGCTTCCTTAGGCGAAGTGATCAGAGATGAAAGTGGCGTGGCAGTAAAAGTCATTGGGTCAATTAAAGATATTACAGAAAGAGCTAGCATATTAAAAGAACTTGAAGAAAGCGAAAATAGATATCGAGGACTTGTTGACAATTTAAGTGCAGGTGTTATTGTTCATTCAGCTGATACGTCGATTATTTTCAATAACGAAAAAGCATGTGAATTATTAGGACTTTCAGATGACATGCTGAAAGGAAAAAAAGCATATGATCCTGCTTGGAAATTTGTTAAAGAAAATATGGAGACTTTGTCCATCGAAGATTACCCTGTAAATTTAGTTATATCAACCAGGAAACCATTTAAAAATTTAGTCTTGGGTATAATTAATCCTGTTTTTAGTGAAATTGTTTGGTGTTCAGTCAATGGGACGCCTTATATAGATAAGTATGGTGAAATCAAAGAAGTTATCGTTAGTTTCTATAATATTACTGAAACGGTAAAAAAACAATCGAAAATAGAGGAGAGTGAAAGAAAATATAGGCTTTTGACGAATACGATGCCTTTAGGTATGATTCACTATCAGATTGTTCCTTATGCGGATAGGAGAACTGAATTTAAAATCATAGGGGTTAACAATAACTATGAGCAATTAGTTGGAATGAAGAGTTCTGAACTTGTTGGCAAAAACCTGTGGGATGTTTTTCCAGAAACAGAACAATATTGGATTGATGAATTTGAGGAAGTTGCTTCTTCGGGCAAGATGAGACTATTTGAAAATTATTCAACAGTTTTGGATATGTATGTAAAAATTCATGTTTATAAAATTAAGGAAGACGAAATAGCCTCTATTGTGGAAGATGTAACTGAGGATAGGAAAAATCGTGAAGAAATTATATATTTAGGTTATCATGATTCTCTAACAGGCTTACACAGCAGAAGATATTATAATGATCATCTAATTAAATTAGATATCCCTGAAAACTATCCACTAACAATTGTAATGTCAGATATCAATGGCTTAAAATTGATTAATG
>RCND010000600.1_pt1 | contig 21098 bp, 17 predicted proteins | sample 2041351 | NCBI WGS metagenome assembly RCND01 (sample SAMN09708230, study PRJNA481090) | Marine sediment metagenome, whole genome shotgun sequencing project. | biome: marine sediment; feature: ocean; material: sediment; isolation source: Sewage treatment plant 12B marine sediment (STP12B) ... | reverse complement strand
ATTACTGTCTTGCATATCATCCGCTACATCTTTCAGCACTTTACAGAAGTTATCCACTTTATACTGATTTTTCGTTTTTATTTTATCTTTAAAAAGTGCAAACTCCTGCACAGGATAATCAGGTACTTCACACTCTTCCTCAGCGGAAGTATTGATATTAAAAAGTGCTTCCGTTGCGACTTTCACATAAGACACATCAAAAACATGGGATTCTGATTTAAGTACAATACCTTTATAGATGCATTTCTTCACACCCGGTCCTTCCCAGATATCACAAAGAACACCGGCCACACTCTGCTGACCTTTTTTCAGCAAACCATTGGTTTCATCCGCCTCACTCTCCTTGCCCTTGCCTCTTTTACGTTCTAAAAGTTGTTCATTTTGATAATCAACAGTGATCACAGAATCTTTTGTCTGCTTTTCGAGTCTTTTGACATATTGTTTATGTTTTATGGGCCTGTGGTAAGGACCATACCCTTTTCTTCTTCTAACTTAATTTCACCCCACTCTTTAAAACGTAACCTGGCGTTACCTTTTATACTCAAATTAGTCTCAGGTGTAAGTTGTGCACCCCCATAGATCTCATAAATGACCATACCCGATTCTACTTCAAAAGGATGTGATATAACGTTTGCAGAAAGAAGTGTTAAACTCCCTATACAAGTAGATAATAAAAAATATTTAAACTGGTTCCGTATAGTCATAAGCTTCCTTGTCCGTGCATACTATGGATGCATTGTAACATATTATAAGGTTATTTATGACTAAACTTATGTTCTAGTATTAAAAATTATAAGAAATATCCGCAAAGATCATATCATTATCTTTTATAGCATCAAAAGCTAAGGAACCTCCAATGTAGTCAACAATACCTATATTAGTATTGATCCCCTCACCCAGTTCATACTTTACCCAGGCTCTTTGGAAACCACCTTCATCAAGTTTTTCTCCATAAAGGGAAATGAGATAATTAGCTGTAAGTGTAGCATTGATAAAATCAGAACTGACACGGAATGCATGCTGATAATTTTGTTTATGCAAAGGGTTCAGTTCAGTCAGTAATCTCTCATCATACTCACCAATAGTTCTGTTTACCACATCATAAGAAATAAGCGTATCGGCAATACCTTTATATTCCAGACCTAATAATACATCAGTTCTAGTAAAGGTTTCACCTGGGGCAGTAGTATATTCCAGTCCATCAAAATAAGCCAATTCTGTTTTGAAAAGCCAAGAACCCGTGAGTACATTAATGGCAGTACCAAACATATTTACTTTTTCATGTTCCCTCTTTGGCGTAGGCGAAAATACAATATGTCCGTCATCATCATGTAGTCGTGCGGCATAGAAGTTTATGTCCCACCCGGTAAACTCACCACCCACTGAAAGTGCATAAGTAAGGTCTGAGTAGTCTACCTCTTCAGGTGCAGCAAAAGGCACAGGGTTAAAAGCAGAACCAAAAGGAGGGTTCTTGGAAAAACGTTGTTCGAGTACTGCTATTGGGGTGATACGCCAGTCACCGATAAAATAATCGAATTTTGCCATAGCCACTGGCAAGCGCAGATCTTCAATGTCTACCATACCCGGACGTCGGTTATCTAAAGGATTCAGTATATCTGTTACTCTGATGGTATCACTTCTCCCCCATACAACGACTTGACGGCCGAGTTTCATATCAAAGTTGTCTGTGATACTTCCTTCTATGTAGGCATCAAAAAGCTCTACTTCACTTTCAAGTTCATCTAACTCATCTTGTGAAAAATCACCACGTCCTTTAATCGCATAAATAGCATCATAATACGCTTTTGCATTTATTTTGACTTTAAAGCCGTTTTCAAACTTATGTTCATAGTCTAAAAAAAGTGATGATTTGAGAGAAGAGATATTATCATGCGGTTTATCATCATACAGTGAATAGGCTATTTGTTCTGTCAGTTTTCCTGTAAGTCCAGGTAGAATGTCGCTCTTTTCTTCTACTTCAGTACTTGCAGGAGGTGTATCTTCAAACCCGTCGAGTATCTCATCTCCCGTACTTTGCTTCTCTTCTACCGTATCTACAGGTCCATCATCAAAGCCATCCATGAGTGGGTCATCTGTATTTGTAGCTTCTTGAGTAACAGCAACAGGCTCGTCATCAAATCCGCTTAAATCAACTTCTTCTGCATGCAAAGATGAGCTCATAAGCACACATGAAGTGATAAGTGATAATGGTACTTGGTACACCCTAGAGTCCTTTTTCAAGTCTACGTGTAGTGAATATACTGTCATCGATCGTTTTATTGAGTTTAATGTTATTAAACTTCAAGACCGTTTTATGTACCATTGACTTACCTTTTTTAGTAGTCATTGTCATCTCATCCACAAGCCATACTCCACCTTGTTTATGCAGTTTTTTAATATCCAGGTATTTTTTCTTACCATTTTTTAAAAAACCTATAGAACGGACAACCACATAATTATCTTGTCTTACAAGACCTATCGTTTTTGTATAGCCCGACTCTTTCACTACTTTTTTAGTACGTGGTGTGGCTTCTATCATCCATACTTTCTTACCTCTGACCTTAGTCTCTTTAAGCAGTTTAAAATTATAATCTTCAAGATTTCTATCTGTCATATCATAGTACGAAAAGTCTGAACCCATAAAGCTTGAAGACTTGTCTGAACTTGGAATACGTTTTACTTTTTTCAAGGCAGGAAGATAAAGCCACTGGTCATCATCTTTACTTGCTTTGTCATAGTCATAGGTTAGGAATGCTGTATTTTTCACATCTGCAGGAGATTTAAAGAACATGATCTGATGTTCATCCACACCAAAATCTTTAGAATAAGATTTCATATCTCTGGTTCTTTTTTTACCATTTTTGTCTATGAGAACCATAAGCATATCTTGCTTCAGTGTTTTTCCGTCATCTCTGGCATCCACTTTTTCCATAATGGCTCTTGCTTTTGGATCATCTGCAAGTACATTCGTTGTTAAAAGAGTGAGTCCTAAACTGAGTCCGATCAATAATTTGTTTGTAGTTTTCATTTTTATTCCTTTTTGTAGGGTGTTGTGTCCCCACAACACCGGTATTATATTTGTTTGTGGTGTTGTCAGGAGACAACACCCTACTGTTATTTTATCCAGCCACGTTTAGCAACAACCATCATCAAGGCAGGAGCGAGCAACAAGTCAGCCAACAATGCCAATATGATCACTGAACCTGTAAGTAGTCCAAAGTTCTGTACCGAGATCATATTTGCAAACATATACGCGTAAAAACCTAATGATAACACAATCGTAGTAATGACCATTGCTTTACCTGTGGTAAAGAAAGTCTGTTCTATGGCTTTTTCGGCATCACCACTTTCAAGATAGTATCGCCTAAAATTGTGCATAAAATGTATGGTGTCATCCACTGCAAGCCCTATAGCTATGGAACCAATAAGAAGTGTAAACATATCTAGAGGAATGTTGGCTACATACATAATCAGAAGTCCCAGTATGATCGGCGTCAGGTTTGGTATCATACTCAATAAGCCAATACGCACGGAACCTAAAATGATCATCATCATAAAAGTAATCGCGATCGCCGCGATCATATAACTGGTCACAGATGAACTCACTGCATGAGCAAAGGTATTGATAAGTAACGGGATCATCCCTGTAGCGATCACAGTATCATTAGGGAAAGTTTTTGCTGCGGTATCTTTTACATATCCCAGAACCTCAACAGCTTTCACGGCATCAGTCCATGGTAGTTTTATAGAAATACGTGCTTTTGAGAATTGAGAGTCTACCACATCCTCAAGGTCATCAGAACCTGAATTCTCAAATAAAAGTAACTCTTGGGATACAAGGTCTGCATTGTCTGGTATAGTATAATGTTCTTCTTGGTTTTCATGTAAAGCTCTGTTTGTTTCTTTAATGATCGTGGCTAAAGAAATGACTTTACCGATATGCGTATGCTTGTCTACATACTGTTCCATATCTGCTGAAAGCTTATTAAGATTCTCAAGTCTTTCAGGGTCATTCCACCCATTCTCTGTCTTTGTATCGATAATAAGCTCTATGGTTACAGAACCATTCAGTGCTTCATCAATAACCTCTGTAGAGACACGGTCATAACTGTCTGGTTGGAACCATTTAAGAGGGTTATGAGAAAGATCGATCTTTGTCGCAGCCGTTAATGCTATACCTACAAGTATCGCAGTGATCACGATGATGCTTTTATAATGTTTAACAGGAATAACAGAAAGTTTTTTCATGATCACATCCAGTTTCCCCGCTTCTGTTTTTACCTTTTGATTTAATGTAGTGATACTCAAAAGTGCCGGTAAAAGTGTAAGGGTTAAAAGTAACGATACCATAACCCCAAATGAAGCATAAATACCCAGATCTGAAATAGGTGCGACTTCTGAACCTGAAAATGATCCCACACCTATAGCGGTGGTCACAGAAGTCATAGCAATAGCCAAACCAGAATGTCTCAGAGTATATTTAATCGCATCTTTTTTATCACCTTTGGTATTGAACCTATCAAAGAAAATGGAGAGTATGTGTACGGTAGCCCCTATACTTACTGCCATCAAAAGTGATGGTACTATCTGCGTAGGAAGTTTAAATGCTGCTCCTGTCCATGCCATTGTACCCACGGTTGCCAATAAAGAAAGGATAATAACAATGAGCGGATAAAATACTGCGGATGCCCGTCTAAACATCACAAATAAGAACACAATAATAATCAGAAATGTAATACGCATAAACTTCTGCATATCTGCCTGCATTTGAGACTTTAATGCATGATTCACAGAAGGAGAACCTGCTACATAGATCTCAATACCCTCTTTTTTATATTTATCTGCTATCACCAATACAGCATTAACAAGTTCTGCATTTTCCTTATCAGTAAGGAAAGGTCTCTCTTTATCGTCACTGCTTGATTCATCGCTAAACCCTTCATCAAAAGCATCTATATCTGAGACCTCTACTTGACCTTCGTGAGAATAAGCATCTGTTTCTATAACGATGGTCGTCATCTTCCCATCTTGACTTATAAAGAGATCTTTATAAAAGTGTGAAGCCATAGCCTGTTGTTTGATCACGGCTACCTCTGCTTCAGTCTTAGGAAAATACTCCAGTAAATCATCAGTGATAAGTTTGTCACCCTCACCTCTCGTATTTCTTACGTTGTAAAGAGATGTAATATCATCTAAAAAGGGTACATTGGTTTCTAGTTCCTCATGCATCTCTTTTAGGGTATTAAGAAAATCAAGTGTAAAAATAGTGTCACTTTTGAGTGCTATAACGACACGTTCGTCACGTCCAAACTGTGCTCTAAATGCATTATATTCCAAAAGTACAGGATCATCAGGATGCATAAAACCTTCAGTAGATGTATCCATCTTTATCTCTGGTACATGGGAAAGTGGGAAAGCAAGCAGTGCTAACACAACTACTATCACTTTAAAAGGATTATCATGTATAAACCCTCCAAATTTTCCCATGAAGCTTTCTAATTTATCGTGCATACGTATCCTTTTGTTTTGAGATTGTAACTTCTTTATGTGTATCGTTTATGAATTTAAACATTTTATCCCTTTTCTTCAATATTTGGCGCTTGATCATCCATCACAGAAAGCAATGCAGGTAAAAAGAGCAGATCAATAATAAGTGCGATCACCAATGCAGATGCAGTGACTATTCCAAAGTTTTGATTGGGTGTAAATGTACTAAAAGCAAAAATAGAAAATGCAATACTCAGTACCACCGTAGTAAAGAGTATGGCTCGTCCGGCATAGTGAAGTACTTCATCAAAGGTATCAGACATAGATAACCCTCGTTTTCTTGCATCAAAGTACTTGACTAAAAAGTGAATACTGTCATCAACTGCAACACCTATAATAATAGCCCCTGAGATAGCTACTCCCATGTCAATGGTGAGTCCTAGCCAACCCATCACACCTAGCACTAAAACTACGGGTAAAATATTGGGTAAAAGAAGTATCCAAAGTATCTTTAACCTTCTAAAAATGAGTAACATCATCAGTGATACGATGACAATCGTTAAAGAAAGTGAGACAATCAGTGTATCGGTAATATCGTTTTGCATAAAGGCATACATAGATGTCTGTCCTGTTACTTCAGCCTTATATGCTGTCTTTGCCCACCAATCTTGTGCAAAATAAATCATTTTCAGATCTTTACTCGTATCTACAATGTTTGTCAAAGCAGTGACTCTTAGCTTACGCTGATCAAAATCCATTCTGTCAGTGATCTCCATACCTTGAGGCAGAGACATCGAGTAGAGAAGCAGGTACTGTGCAGCTAGATTTCTATTTTGTGGTACTTCTTCTTTATTGTCCAGTATTTTATTATATCTTTTAATACTGTCTAAAAGTGAGGTCATATGTCTCACATCGTTAGGAAATGCTGCCTGATACTCCACATAAAACCGTTCTATCTCTTTTAAAAATGCCGGCTCTTTTATGCCATCGGTCTTACCACTGTCTACAATGATCGAGTAAGACATAGAGCCAGTAAGATTAGCCATAGTAAATTCAGATGATTTACGTATCTCTACATCTTTATCGAAATAGCGAATGGTATTACTGTCTACTTTGATAAAGAGAAGTCCAAACCCTACAATAGCAACGATCAACGAAGTCACCCAAATAATCTTTTTATCGTTATTTACAATAAAACGCCCATAGCCTAAAGACTTCTTTACATCTTTTTTAATTTCATCTTTAAATTTTATCTCTTTTTTCAATAGTAGCAATACTGCAGGCATCCATAGTATAGAGATGATAAATGCCAAGATAGCCCCTGATGCAGTTGCTATACCTAGTGTTGACACAGGGACCACTTTAGAGAGGGCAAGGGTTGCAAACCCTGCTGTTGTTGTGAGCGAAGTAAGGAGTATAGGCAAAAAATTCTTCTCTAATGCGTTTTGTACTGCTCTTGTATTTGCTAAACCTTCACGTTTTCCCATCAACCATACAGAATAAATATGCACGGCATCTGCTATACCAATAGCAACAATAAACACAGGAATGTTAGCCGTGAAGTTATTGAGTTTATATCCTAACAATGTTTGTACCGCCAGTACCGATAAAAAAGTAAACAGTACCACAGCCATAGGAATAAGCGCACCACTGACACGACGAAAAAGTAAAAATAGAAGTACCATAGAAAGTAAAAAGACCAATGGCGTAAAAGTCACAGCATCTTTACCCGCTATATCTACAAAAGACTGTGTCATAGGTGGTCCACCATTGAGCCAGTACTTGTACCCTGTTATTTTTGTCTCAGGGTCTATGATGGCATGTATATCTTTCATCACTTCTGCAGAGATGTCCCCACCCTCATTTGCCTCGGCTTCAAGCCTTGCAAATATCATCGTAGTAGTACCATCTTTAGAGATGAACCCATCTACGATAATAGAATCACTAAGTGCTATTTTTTTACGTTCTGCCAAATATTCAAGTGTTGCTTCTTCTAGATCTTCCACAATAAAATCATCGACAAATACATCATCAGGAGCAGAAGCTTCACTATGTACATGTTGATAATTTGTAAGGGAATCAACTCTATCGATATGAGGCATATCCCAAAGTGCTTCGGTAATACGCTGTATACTGCCAAGTGCTTTTTTATTGAAAATGCCATTTTTATCTTTAAAGACTATGGTCACACCATCATCATTTGAAAATTCAGAACGGAACTTATCGTAGTCTGTGAGTATTTTAGACTCTTTTTCAAACCATATACGGTAAGATCCGTCTATCTCAAGATGTTTCAAGTTTGATGCAAGCGCCAAAACAATGAGCGGTACAACAATAGCTATGACCCATTTAAATCTAAATAAAAAAACAATATATTTTTGCATCAGTTTGCCTCTATAAATATTTTAAGTGCTTTCATATCTTCCAATGTATCACATCATCACGTTGACACACTTCCTTCACGGACTGCATAAGTTCAGGAAAAAAAATAAGGAAATTTTCCTCAAGTTCCTCTCGCTCTTTAGCTATGAGTGGAATATAACGTGTCGTATTGTCCTTACTTAAGGCTCTGTCTGATAGTCTTCTGTCTATACGTCCAAAAGCTGCCACTACCCCATCCATATGTCCATAGCTGGAAAGTTGTCTATTGGCAACCACACGGGTAATGACATGTTGCGCTTTATCTGGATAATCCCCTATAGCAAACAATGCTTTAGAATGAAAGTCATCTAAAAATATCTCTCTGGGTATCGTACAAAACCTGTCCCAATGTAGGCTCAAAAAGTGATCATAGAGTATATCAAGTACCACACCTTTTAAATGCCCTCGTGGTGTCAATAATGCTTTACTTTTTGAAACTACAGGGTGGGTATCGGTAAAAGTATCTATGCGCATATGCATCATAATACCCTTATGTACCCTATCGCTCGCACCTTCCCACGCTTTACCCTTGAGTGGGTCGGTAAGTAAATTACCCAGCTGATGTTCTATGTGATTTTCAGAGAGAAATACATGTGCTAGCCAATTCATAGTCTATATCATTGTCTTCTAAGTGCTAGAGCTACACTCTCTTCAAGCTGACCGAACGCTGTATTCATAGCACTGACGATACTGTCTGCATCACTGCCCGTAGAGACAGAAGTACTGAAAAGTCTGGCTTTATGTTTTTTCGTACGCATATTGATCACTTCCCAGTTTGCATCAAGATAGACTTTGTCACCATGAGCTATAAACCGGGTTATCTGTACACTGACTTTGGCTGTAGGTTGTTTCTCGATACCCCAAGGATAAGCATAGACATTTGGCTGATTAAACTTTTTTTGTAAAAAACTTATGAGCCTTTGGGTTAATCCGGCATCAAGATCTTCACCCCATAGTGCATTATTTAAAAGTGTGATCTGATTTGTATTTTTAGCCACAGCTATCTCTCTTTTATATAGATACCCAGGCACGGTGATCTTTTCTACACCGATCACACTATTGTTCTTCTTGTAAACAATAGAGGGGGTTGATGCCATAGAGAGCACATAGTAATTACTCGTAGTGGACAAACATCCATTAAGGGTGATAAGTGCGATAAAGGTAAAAAATATTTTTTTCATTAGTTATCTCCAAAGATAAGTGAATTTGGTTTACGGTTAAGCATTCTTAAGAATACTTGCATCTCTTGAGATGTTTTAGTCAGTATTTTCAGCGTTTGCGTTAACTGTTGTTTGACAAGAGAATTACTGTCATATCCCTTAACAACTTTTTCTGTACTTTTTAAGGTACGGGTCATCTCTTTCAGTGCCTTATTCAGTTCATCAGGTAACACTTCAAATGATTTTTTACTGGTCAATTTATTGATGTTTTTTACAGTTGTTTGAAGATCTACCAATAATACATTGGCATTTTCAATCGGTTTAGCACTCTCTTCCACGACCTTATTAACATTTTTAAGCAATTTCTCCAATGGTAAGTTATTGAGCTTATCGAGTATCTGTGTGATACTTGTCATCATATCCCTTGAACTCTGACTTGCCATAGGTAGTCGTGCATATTTACCATCATGGAACACTGTCCCGTTTCCATCATCATGCATAAAGGTCAGATCTATAAAAAGCATACCCGTAATAGGATCAAGTGCAGCAACCTTAGCTCGTAACCCCTCCTCTACTGCCTGGTAAAGATTGGCTACACCGCTGGAATCTCTTTCATTTTTATCTTCAAATACAGAGGTATCTATATCCATTAAGACTTCACCCACCATCTTATGTTTATGCTTATCATAAGAGAGTTCTATAGCACTTACCTTTCCTATATCAAAGCCATCAAAACGCACGAGAGAACCCAGTTTCAAATTGGCAATAGATTCTTCGGTTCGTAACTTGAATGTTTGATTAGTCGGGACAAAGGAACCGACCATTTTACCTTTTGCCTGCGTTTGATTTTTATATAGAGGGAAAATATGTTGTGAGGGGACAGTATCTGTTTTATTTTTACCATATGAAGAGAAAGAAATACCCCCTTCAAGTAAATGCTTTATCGGTGCGATATTAAGATCAAGGTTACCTCTGCTCATATCAACATTTAATATGTTTTTTATCCAAAATTTAGAATCATGATGGATAAACGGTACATATTCTTTATCTATGAACACCACAACTTCTATCTTCTTATTGTCTAGGGAAAGATACATATATTCTACCTGACCTACTCTAATATTTTTATAGTAAATCGGTGTTCCTATGATAACATTATCTCCATTGATGGAACTAAGTCGGAAATAATCTCCTCCCACACTGTCTCTATAGGGTTGGGTAAGCCCAATAAATTTCTTTCTAAATTGTTTTCCACCTGGTTTTGAATGCACATTGATATAGGTTCCGGAAAGAAGTGTATCCAGTCCACTAATACCAGACAATCCAACTTCAGGTTTAACGATCCAGAACTTTGCATGTTCTGTCATATAAGGTTTTGACTCTCTAGTATCCATGCGAACCACAACGATCACACCTTCAGTCCCTGCTTCAGCATAGATCTTTGTCACTTTTCCTACAGGAATATTTCTAAACTTCACAACACTTTGCCCAGCGATCAATCCTTCATTTTGAGGGAAAACAATTCTAATTTCAGGTCCACGTTTTGCAAAATGCTGATACGCTAACCATCCGGCAATAATCAATGCAATAAAAGGAACGATCCAAATAGAGGTAATAAAATTAAATTTGCTTGATTCTGTAATTTCCGGTATCTGTTTTGACATCTATTTATTTTCCTTAATTAATGTTTCATCAAAGGCATGTGCTGCTAAAAGTGTAAAAAAGACAGAAATAGCAAATGCTGTTGCTGCGGTGCCTGCTAAGATCTCAATACTGGATAAATGTATGAGTGCAGCAAGTATCGCGACAACAAAAACATCTATCATAGACCAGGGGCCAACCACTTCAGTCAAATAGTAAAGTTTATGCTTATTTACTTTTTTATCTTTTCCTATAGGGTATTTTACACTAATTAACAAATAAATCAAGATAAGAAACTTCATAACCGGTATCACAATAGAAGCAAAGAAGATAATCGCCGCTACAGGATAGGATCCAAGTTCCCATAACAGAACAACCCCACCGAGTATCGTACTTTCATCACGCGTGCCAAAGGCAGAGGTTACCAACATAGGGTAAAGGTTCGCAGGTATATAGGCAATGATCGCTGTTATCAGATAAGCCCAAGACTTTTCTGTAGAAAAACTTCTATGATGATAAATGGAGGAACCGCAACGCCGACAAGAGTTTTTTTTACCTTTATCAATATTGACTGCATCACAGATAGGGCATAGGATGAGTTTATCTTCATCTATCTCTATCACTTCTTGTCTCCATTTAAGAGGATTTTTTTTCTAAGCATCCATATTTCAGAAAGTTTAACGCTTTTGGTGACGTAAACATCAATCACTACAAAGGCCATTAATGCCCAAAATGCAATACCAATATGTATCTGTCCAAAAGCAACGAGTTTAACAATCGCTACCAGTATGGATATAAAGAAGATATCAGCCATACTCCAAGGGGTCACATGAGAAAGTAATATCAATAATTCTTTGGTCAACTTCTCCCCCTTTTTGATCTTTAAAAGGGTAAAAAGAAGAATATTGATGACGAATATCATCAAAGGGAAAATGAAAACCAAAAATGCACAAAGAAGCCCTACGATGTAAAAGCCACTATCCAACAAAGAAAAAATTGTTTTTGGGATGGTAATAAACTGTTCACTTCCAAGTATATCCATCTGCACTAAAGGAAACAGGTTTGCCAAAATAAAAAAGATAAGCCCTGTGATACTTAATGCCAATGCATGGGTTATAAGCTTAGAGTCATAGCGATACAGTATATTTCCACACTCAGAACAACATGCATGACTGCCATCTTGTATAGGAATCTCTTCATTCAGCGTATAACATTTATGACAGATCGTAAAGTTATCAAGCTCATCTTCATTTTCAAGTTTCATGGTTATAATTATAGCCAACAAAACTACAGGGAACCACGATAAGGACTATGATGCAAATTCTTTCAATAGGTAAACTATTTGAACATGATAAACTTTCCATCACCTCTATAGAGCTATCTGCCCTATCAACACACCCCAATATAGGAGACTATAGCTACATCATCATCTCTGGTGGTGATGGAAGTATCAGACGGGTAGTAAAAATGTTGCATACCCTAAAACAGCAGATACCGATCATACTTAACCCTGTTGGTTCTTTTAATGTTGTTGCCAAGATGCATCGTGTTCCAAAACTACAGAAAGTTTTAGAGATGCTTGCAAGTGCGGAAACACCCAAAACCCGGGAACAGAAGTATTATGCACTCAATCATGAAATTTTTCTTTTCTCTGCAGGTAATATGGGTGACCTGCAACACATTTATCTTTCAGAATCACTGCGTTTTGGGATATTAAAAGAAGGTATAGCTAAGTATATATTAGCCGTACTCTTTTTACTCCCCCTGCACCTCATCATGACACCTTTTATGTTACTGAGTCCAAATCGATTTTTCATCTTTACTCCTGCATCTTTTATCAAAAAATTCGGCTCTTTTTACGGAGAAGTTAAAAAGATGACGATAGAGTTGGAAAATGATTATAATCATCTAGAGTTAGATGGGGACATTGTGACTATAGAAGCACGTATTTTACATATAGCACCTGCGGGGAAGATAAAGATTGTTATAAAATGATATAGCGTAACCAGTCTTTTATCTCTCATAACTTTCTGCATAGCTGCACACTTTATTCTTGCCAGATCTTTTTGCTTCATACATGGCATTATCTGCTTTATTGATAACAATTTCAATGTCGTTGTCTACTATCATATTTGCCATTGCCACACCTATACTGATGGTGACACGTAACTCTTTTTCCCTAGGCAGATTTATAAGCATTTTTTCAACCAATTCTCTGATAGTCTCTGCAATATTCATACTACGTTCTAGGTCCACATCAGGAAGGATGATGATATACTCTTCTCCTCCATATCGACATACAATGTCTTCTTTTCGTGTATTTGCCACTAATATATTTGCAATAGAAATAATAACGTCATCACCAATATTATGTCCGTGGATATCATTAATATTTTTAAAGTTATCAATATCCAATAATATTAATGCAATATTATTATGTTTTCTTTTATTGGCATCAAACATCTCATCAGAGATCTCTGAAAAGTATCTTCTATTATAAAGTTTAGTCATTGGATCTATAGACGCCAAAAGTTTTAACTCATCCTTACTTGTCTCCAGGTCTTTTGTACGTACCTTGATCTTTTCTTCCAGGTTTTCATTAAGTTCTGTTAGTTCGGTATAAGATTTTTCAAGTTTTAAAGACATCTCTTTAAATGTTTTTGCTAGTATTCCTACTTCATCATTACGATGTATATGTAATAGATCCTCATTTCCTTTTAACTTACCCTCTGTCATATTATGGGCTGCCCTTGTAAGCAATAAAATAGGATGCATTAACCTTTTTGTCCAGAAAAAGACTATAATACTAAATATTATAAAAACTATTAGTGCTAAAAGCACAGCATTTTCAATATTTCTTTTCTTTTTGTCTTTACTGATCTCTCTGGCTTTATTGATCTCTTTATTCAATACCTCCAGAGAATAGACTAAAGAAAAGGTACCCCAATACTCAGATAGTCTTATAGGTGTAGCAATGATAATATTGTCTTCTTTCTCTTCAATAGTCTCTTCATCTACACTTCGATGATAAGGTCTTCCTTCAAAAAGTTGCATCTCTTTAGTATCGCTTACCAAAGAGACCCCCTCAATCTCTTCCCTCTCCACTAATTGTTTTAAAAGCGTTGATATATGAGACAAATTCATAGATGCAAGATCATTTTCAATTTCAGTTTTATGATAATGGATCGTATACTTTGCATTTTGGAGCATTTGCTTTTTTATAAAGCCCACTCTATTTTCAAGTTGGATATTAAAGGTTTTTTCATCCTCTTCAAGATTTAAATATGTTAATAAGGCAACAATGGAAACAATGATAGACAACAATATGAGAATAAATTTATGACTGAGACTCATTTTATCACCTTATTTACAATACCAAGTGCAGACTTATTATAGTTGAGTTTCATACGCTTTGCTTCTCTCTGGTTAAAGATCACTTTAGAGCCAATAGGTACTTGCACAGATGTAAACTCAGCACCAGCAATATCAGACTTTATCATAGAAGAAACTTGTCGCCCTACTGTTGGTGTATCGACTGATATGACAAGCACTGCTCCATACTTTATGTAAAGTGGATGATACGCTACTATTGGTTTATTTGCCTTCTTCATCATTTTATAAAATGCTTTTACTTTCACTTCATCCTTCAGAAGCACAGGATCAGCTATCATCACAAAAGCATCTGCACTCTGCAGTTTTGGCATATCAAAAGTATCATCTTCATCTATTTTCTGACCTATCACTTTAATACCAACATCTTGTGCCTCTTCTTTAAAGTTTTCATAGATATTTTTTGTATATCGACTATAGATCATGCTTAATGTTTTAGTCTGATTCAATAATGATTTAACCAGTGTGAGTTTCATACCGGTATGTAGTTCATTGGAAACACCAAAACACTTTTTGCCTATTTTAAATCTTTTGTAATTAACTATAGAAGAAAAGAAGATCTTCTTTTCAGGTATATATTTACTTGCATATTGGTACGCTTTAGTACCAATGGCATACACAATATCAGGGTATTCATCATATAGATACTCTTTTATTTTATCTTTAGACATGTTTCCTATATCTATACGTTTAAACTTCTTATCTATATCTTTTGTAAAAGCGTTTTCCATACTTTTATAACGCTCTACCTTAGCATTTGAATTCATCACCAAAATAGTCTCAGCATATAATGAAACTGACAATAATAATAAAGTACTCAATATGAATTTCATCGGACACTCCTTAACGATCTAAGGTGGTTACTGTTGAGTTTTACAATATTATCTATACCTAAAAGCTTCAAAACATTTTTTCCATCTTTATTTTTATTCATATTGGTAAAAATCCTTATGAAATCTTTATCTTTGATATTCTCTTTATTGACAGCTACAAGCATCCTGTAACTAGGATCTGATTCACTGTATATACGCATGTTCTTAGTCAATGTCTTATTGGTTTTTTGCAGTAATTTATAACTACCTTTTGATACAGAGGCAAACTGACTCATACCATACCCTACAGACATCAGAGCATCTATCTCTTTAGGTACTTTCAACAATCTTAAATGATGTAATCCGAATGTTTTACGCAAAAGTTTGTTGGTATATTTTTCTGAAAATGCTGTCGTCACAGTACCAGTTAATGGCGTATTTTCTTTACCTATGATGACATTCGTATCAGTGATAGTTTTTTTGTTTTTCGCGACACAAATAGCATTGAGATTGTATTCTTTAGCGATCTGTTTGTAGTGTAAACTTGAGAGCATAACGATGCTATCACTCTCTTTTACAAAAGTTTCAAACATCTCCTTATCTGAAAAAGCCTGAAATTTATATGCCCCGTATTGTGACAAATAACGGTCAAATTTAACTTTTAAATTTTTAAAGTTATCTATATTTTTGTCTGTAGTATAATAATATACTTTATATGGTTCTGCAAAAAGCATTACGCACATAAGAAAAAATATAGTGATCAACTTCATCTCAACCTTTCTCTAACTTTTCAATAGTCTAACTATTCCATATATTACTATTATATGCCCCATAATAGCGCGCAGTTTTATAAGCATTGCGCCAAGAGCTCATAAGTTTATCATTTCCTAAAACAACATTGTCAGCTTGTATAGCAATAACATGTATCTCTACATCCTCACCTTTAGCCATCTTTTCCTGAATCAGCGTATTGTCATATATTTCCCCATCTGGGATCTTCTCATTGCTAGTAGAGAGATAACAGATAGAATCTGGTCCGGTCACTGCTATACTGATCTCATCTTCAAATTGCCCTGTGATGGTTTCATTTTGTATAGAGATAGTAAAAATACGGTTATCTGATGTTTTGATACTCATATAACCTACATCATTATCATCAATAGTTTCTGTTATATAAGTAATCACTTTCCCGGTACAAAGTACTTTTATACTTCGTCCCGATGATGCTAGACAATTCTCAATTGCACTGATCTTATTTGTAGTGATCTTATCATTTTCCATAATTTTTCCAATAGCATATGCTTCAGATAAAGTATTATTAATGAGATTATTATTTTGTATTGTCGTACCATTCATAGGTGCCAAACTAAGTCCTGTATCTATACCTATTAATCCAGCACCAATTAGCTGACTATAGGCAATATTTAAATCTTTATAAGAATCTAAAGAGAGTGTTGTAAATTTAAAATCTTTGCCAGCTGAAGTTGCCATATTTGGCATAACATCTTGTGTACTGGAAAAAGTAGTTAGATCAATAGTAGGTACAGCTCTACCCGCAGTATCGCCATCAACAACTGATATATTATAATCCAACAAATAGGCTGTCATTAACGGAATTACAACGTTAATTGCTCCCACTTCAACAGGGATGAGTATATTAAACTGCTTAAAGTCACCAAAACGTACAGGGTCTTGCTTAACCAAAAGATCCTTGATCAAAGTATCCATAGCATTTACAGCATTGACCGTTGGCTCAACGATATCCTGTGGGGTCAGACCTATCCCTTTTGAAGGTGCAGCCATACCCGCAGCTACACACCCCCAATCACTCTTACTTAAGGTATTCGGATCAATTAGATCAAGCTGAAATAAAGTATCATCTTTAATATATGTTTCGACTATTTTTCTAGCTAAACTATAAGGACCTCCCCCTCCTGATGCTAAAAATGTAGCCCCTTTGAGTAATGTCAAAAAGTCTTCTTTTGTTGTGATGTTCATACACATTTCCTTATACTTATATTAAAATTTATAGGTTAATTCAGCCATAAACGATCTTTCTGCCAAAGGATAATCAAATGGAGATGCCGAATCATACGTCTGTTCATCAAAAATGTTATACACAGAGAGTCTCAATTTCAGATCTTCTGCAAAGAGGTCTTGTATCAGTAATGTTGAATTGGCAACGATACTGCTATCTGCTTTTTCTCTTGTATCACCAAGCGTACGAAACTCTTCACCTCTATAGTTAGCATCAATATAAAGATTATAATTTTTACTTACACGATAATTGACTGCCATATATGCCATATGTTGAGCAACACCTTCAATGGGTGCACCTGTTGTTTCATTTTCCGGATCTTGATAGGTATAATTAGCCATAACATACGATCCTCTACCTAAATTATATTTGAGTTCTGTTTCAAGACCGGTTGTTTTAATATCTCCGCGGTTTTCATGTTTACCGTTACTGTCTATATTGACAAGATCACTGATCTCATTGTGAAAAAATGTCACTGTGATATCTGTGTTCTCTATATCACTATTCATTAAACTTACTTCTGCTGTTTTTATCTTCTCCGGATCCAGATCAGGATTACCAATGATCGCAGGGTTGTTCTGATTATAAAGTTCGGCAAATGTTGGTGCTCTGAATGCCTCACCATACATAAGTTTCACTGTATTGGTCTCATTTGCTTGCCATGCTGCTCCAACACGAGGGTTAAACGTCCCTCCAAAATCAGAAAAATGATCATAGCGTCCTCCTATAGTTAAACGTAGATCATCTCTTATATCATAAAGTAATTCTCCATAAAATGCATAGATATCTCTGTCAACTTCTTCAATAGATCGTAATTCTTCAGGTAATTCTACAACTGTAGGGAAAGGGGCAAGAGTGATAGGATGATAGTTTTGTCTTTCACTTGGATTATTTATCTCTTGTTTTTCATACATCATTCCCGTAACCAATGTTAGATCATCTTGTTTATAAGTAGTTAAAAGTTCAACCCCTTTTTTCTCTTCTTCCCATTGTGTATATGCTAAAATTCCATCTGTATAAACCGGTGCGGGAAAACCTTTAGGGAAAACTTCTATTCTATTATCTGGATTACTCTTATCATAGTAAAGTCTCGTCTGAATAGTAAGTGTATCTGATATCTCTTTTTTATAGCCGACCTCAACAAAATAAGATTCATAGTTAAATAAAGTTCTTTCATTTAATGCTTTAGCTGCACCAAAATTCGGACCCTCTTCTCTGTCACTATACTGTCCCATGAAGTAGAAACCTTTATAGTCCATATTTAAATTCAGATTTTTTCTTTCACTCGTTGGATTTGTATAGCCACTGTTTCCTATGACATCACTTGCTATAAAAGCTTCATATCCATCCGTCTTTGTAAAGTTGAGATTTCCACTAATCGAAAGATCATCTATTTTTTTTCCAAAAAGAAGGTTAAAGGTTTTTGTATTGTAAGAACCTACTTTGACACTTGCAACGGTTCCATCAATATCTTCTGCTTTTTTGGTGATGATATTGATCAGGGCTGTAAACGCATTTTCACCATAAAGTGCTGATGCAGGACCACGTACAACTTCTATCCGCTCAACATTTTCAAGGTTTATTTTATCATACTGAAGTGTTGCCCCACCATTTCTTAAACTATTGAGAGAATGCCCATTGAGTAAAATAAGTACTTTTTCAGAAAACCAAGTTTTCACACCACGAGATTCGATCTCATTTACAAACATATTACTCTGATGTATCCCAAGCCCGGGAACTGTTCTTAAAACATCTAAAAGTGTGTTTGCTCCCATAACTTCTATCATATTCTCATCTATTATGGTAACAGATGCAGCTGTTTTTTTAATATCTTCTTTTACTCTGGAAGCTGAAACAACAAAGGTCTCTTCCTCTAACCATTCACGTTCATTATCTAGTGTACTTTCCAGAGGGTTTGCTACTAAGAATATAGGTAAACAAATCGAACTTAAAAACTTCCTCATTATGCATTCCTAATCAACATATAATTTCTTATTAATGTAGCATTATGCCACACTTTTGTCAAAAAAAAGTCATAATTTATTATTTTAATCCCTTATAATATTCAACTACCCTTTAATCTACATTTATCACGCGATGCAGATACTGTGTCAGATCCCCTTGATTAAAATCTAACTTCAGATTTTTAGAGTTAAGGGCACGTGATATCGCTACATAAAACAGACTTGGAGAAAAGATGTTGTCTACTTTTACAGAAATCTACTCTTGTGGTATACACTGCTTTGCAGCTTGCATAGTTTGTGCTTTTTTAATGCAAGGTATCATTACATTAAGATACTGATCAAGAAAACCAACAACTTCTTTTTTTGTTGCAGGGTTCCATTCATCAAAAGGTTCTTCACGCTCACCACCCATTGCATTGGCTTTATCGTTACATACGTTTGCCTCTTTAAGCGTATCAGCTTTCCCTAGACACTCATACCCAAAACGCATCATTTTTTCGTCAGCTAACATCTCTTTCTTCATACGTGGCAGCATCGCTTCCATCATGGAGTTTTTCATAGCTTCTTCTTGTGATTTTGTTGGTCTCTGCCCATCTTTGATGCCAGTATCTTTCATCGCTTTTGCCAATGCCGCTCTTTTTACTGCCATCTCATCCATATCATGTGCTATATCTGATGTTACTTTTTGATCCATAGCATCAAGTTTACTTTTATCTAACTTGTTACCTTGCATATCATAAACAGGGAAATCCGGCATTTTAAAATTATCTTTATTTAGATCCATATTAAACTCTGCTTTGGTCGCTACAGTACTACTCTTTATACCCATCACATCCATCTCAGTCATAAGTGAAACTCCTTTGTGGAGGCACTGCTTCGTTCCCATCATTTCCCAGATATCACAGGTGTAGCCCAATACTTTATCTGTACCGGTTTTTTTACCACCCATTTTTCGCATCATCTCTTCACCGGCTTTCATCATGTTTTTATCATCACTGCCCATTGCCCCCATCATACCTAACATCGGGTTTTGCATGCGTATGATACGTTTTTTTTCAAAGTCTGTCTGGTAAAGCATATTCTCTGTTGTGTATGTCATGGTGTGTGTCTTCGTAACCTTTGTTTTGCCACCAGTCGTTTGTTTCTCTATTTTATTCTCTTCAGAAAGACTCTTTGCTCCATATTCATCAAATATTACTCTTTTTTTACCCACTGTTTTAGTCTTTACCATTCCCATGATATTACCAGAACCTTTAGTCTCATAAGTGATCTTTCCACTCTTTAGATCATACAATTTAACCTGATTTGTACCTGCAACCAACATACTACTGCCTATTAATACCGCTAAACTTACTTTTACTATTTTTGTCATTTTACTTCTCCCTTATTTTGTATACATATCAAGTTCTTTACTCATATCATCAAACTCTTTATTTGCTTTGGCATTCTCTGTACTCTGTTTTTCTTCTTTCTTTTTCTGTTCTTCAGGGCTTGTTTCCTGCATCATACCACCAAATGCTCCAAGTATGGCACCAAGCTCTTTGAGTTTATCAGCATCCTTTTGACTTATACCTTTTATCTCGATCTGCTTGTCTCCTATAGTGATCTTCTCACTCTTTTCAGTGACTGCTTCTTGCGTAGGAGTAGTCTCTTTTTTCAACTCTTCTGCTACAGGAGTATCTTGACTGTCTGCCTTGATCAGTTCTTCTTTGGTAGGTTCTTTTTTAATGTCTGTCATATCAATCATAAGTTTAGAAGTATCACCACCTACAGTAAATTTCACCTCTTTGCTATCGTTTCCAACTTTAGCTTCCACACTATAGTTTCCATTATCCAAGGTCACTTTTAAAGTATCGGAACATCCTGTCTTTTTCTCATACACAAGTTGTCCGCTGCTTGCATAGATTTCATAACTAATTTTTGCACCCATGTTTGGACACTTGGCAGAGATCATATATTGACCAAATACCACATGTATTTTGGTCACTTCCCCCGCCTTTATCTGAAACGCTGTCTCTTTCTTAAAATCATTGTAACTTGATGTGAGAATATATTTCCCTACAGGTATTTGAGTGCTTCCTGCTTTCTTTTTACTCGAATGGGCAACACCTGCAGACTCACCTGCTTTTCCGTCTTCCTGTTTATAAATACGGCTATATGCTTTAACCCATTTCCCACCTTCTTT
>RCND010000561.1_pt1 | contig 21147 bp, 18 predicted proteins | sample 2041351 | NCBI WGS metagenome assembly RCND01 (sample SAMN09708230, study PRJNA481090) | Marine sediment metagenome, whole genome shotgun sequencing project. | biome: marine sediment; feature: ocean; material: sediment; isolation source: Sewage treatment plant 12B marine sediment (STP12B) ... | reverse complement strand
AGGAGTAATTTATTTCTTACTTTCCTGATGACATATTGATAAATTATCTTTTATGTCAAAAATTATTCTAGAATTACAAAAACGAATATTAATCCTCGATGGAGCCATGGGGACGATGTTGCAGGCCTATAAGTTTTCGGAAGAAGATTTTAGAGGAGAACGCTTTAAGGATTTTCACACTTCGGTAAAAGGTAATAACGACTTGTTGTCTCTTACACAACCAACTGCTATAGCTGATGTACACCGTAAGTATTTTGAAGCGGGAGCCGATATCGTCGAAACCAATACCTTTTCAGGAACTACCATCGCGATGGCTGACTATGATATGGAGGATTTGGTCTATGAGTTAAATTACGAATCGGCGAAAATCGCGAAACAAGTAGCTGAAGAAATTACTAAAAAACAACCTCACAAACCTCGCTTTGTTGCGGGGGCTATGGGGCCTACAAATAAAACCGCAAGTATGTCTCCCGACGTTAATGACCCTGGTTTTCGCGCTATTTCTTTTGATGAATTACGAATTGCCTATAAACAACAAGCCGAAGCATTAATAGATGGAGGTGTTGATGTATTGCTGGTAGAAACTGTGTTTGATACCTTAAATGCAAAAGCCGCATTATTTGCTATCGAAGAAATCAAAGATGAGCGAAAAATCAATATCCCGATAATGATTAGTGGAACTATTACAGATGCTTCGGGAAGAACTTTATCTGGTCAAACAGCCGAAGCATTTTTAATTTCAGTTTCTCATATACCACTTCTAAGTGTTGGATTTAACTGCGCACTTGGCGCCAAACAACTGACTCCACATTTGGAAGTTATTGCAAGGCGTTCTCCATTGGCTATCTCAGCTCACCCAAATGCAGGATTACCAAATGCATTTGGTGAATATGATGAAAGTCCGGAGCAAATGGCCCTTCAAATTAAAGAGTATCTCGACAAGCAAATAATCAACATTATTGGTGGTTGTTGCGGAACGACTCCTGAACATATAGAAGCTATCGCGCAATTGACTTCAGAATATAAACCAAGACCTTTCAGTATAGAAAGTCAAACTGAGATTGCGAACAACTAATGAGTGATATTTCAGAAAATATAGTCCCCAAAAGATATTTGAAGCTCTCAGGACTAGAGCCTCTTGTTGTCACCCCAGAAAGTAATTTTATCAATGTTGGTGAGCGCACAAATGTCGCGGGATCAAGAAAGTTTCTTCGTTTGATTAAAGAAGGAAATTTTGAAGAAGCATTATCTATTGCCAGACATCAGGTTGAAGGAGGCGCACAGATTATTGATATCAATATGGACGATGGTTTGATCGATGGCAAAGAAGCCATGGTGAAGTTTCTCAATCTTATTGTTGCAGAACCTGATATTTCCAGAGTTCCAATTATGATTGATAGTTCTAAATGGGAGATTATTGAAGCGGGATTACAAGTAGTTCAAGGGAAATGTGTTGTTAATTCGATTAGCTTAAAAGAAGGTGAAAAAGAATTTATTCATCACGCAAAATTGGTAAAGCGTTATGGAGCTGCAGTCGTTATTATGGCTTTTGATGAAGTGGGACAGGCAGACAACTATGATCGCCGTATTGAAATTGCAAAGCGGAGTTATGATATCTTGGTAGATCGGGTAAATTTCAAGCCGGAAGATATCATTTTTGATTTGAATATTTTTCCAGTAGCCACCGGAATGGATGAACACCGAAAGAATGCTGTCGATTTTATTGAAGCAACTCGTTGGGTTCGTAAAAACTTACCGCATTGCAATGTGAGCGGGGGCGTAAGTAATGTCTCCTTTAGTTTTCGAGGAAATGACAAGGTTCGTGAAGCTATGCATTCGGTTTTTCTTTATCATGCGATTCAGGCGGGAATGAATATGGGCATTGTGAATCCTGCGATGCTAGAGGTTTATGATGAAATCCCGAAGGATTTATTGGAGCGTGTAGAAGATGTGATGCTTGATCGAAGGGACGACGCAACTGAACGTTTATTGGATTTTGCTGAAACGGTGGTCGGTACTAGAAAAGAGAAAACAGTCGACCTTTCTTGGCGCGAAGAACCTATACAGGACAGAATTACACGTGCATTAGTAAAGGGAATTGACGAATACATTGTTGCAGATGTAGAAGAGGCTCGATTAATTGTCCCAAAACCTATTGAGGTTATTGAAGGACACCTAATGACAGGTATGAATGTGGTTGGCGATCTCTTCGGAAGTGGAAAAATGTTTTTACCTCAGGTAGTAAAATCGGCTAGAGTGATGAAAAAGGCCGTCGCATATCTGCTCCCTTTTATTGAAGAATCTAAAAATGGTGTTTCAAGTTCTAACGGAAAGATTTTAATGGCAACCGTTAAAGGAGACGTACACGACATTGGGAAAAATATCGTGGGGGTGGTACTTGCTTGTAATAATTATGAAATAATCGATTTAGGAGTCATGGTCCCCGCAGAGAGGATTATTGAAGAGGCAAAAAAACAACAGGTAGATGTTATTGGTCTCAGCGGATTAATAACCCCATCACTTGATGAAATGGTTTTTTTAGCACAGGAAATGCAGCGTCAAGAATTTGAAGTCCCACTCCTAATAGGAGGTGCGACTACAAGCAAGGCGCATACAGCTGTGAAGATCGATCCTCAATATAAACATGCTGTTGTCCACGTTAATGATGCATCTAGAGCCGTTACCATCGCCGGTGATTTATTAAAGCCAGAGACATCGGCAAAGTTCAAATCGGATATTAAGAATGATTACGAAATTTTCCGAGAGAATTTTTCGAAACGTCAAACCGAGAAAGTATTTAAGTCTATTGAAGCGGCTAGAGATAATAAATTTCAAATCGATTGGAATGCATCAGAAATTGTGAAGCCTAAAAAGTTAGGGATTGAGATCCTTAAAGATTTTGATTTAAAATTACTAGAAGACTATATAGATTGGACGCCTTTTTTCAGAAGTTGGGAATTGCACGGAAAATATCCCCAGATATTGACGGATTCAGTGGTTGGCGAGCAAGCTTCAGAGTTATTTGCGGATGCACAAAAAATGCTCCTAAAAATTATTTCTGAAAAGCTACTTACCGCGAAGGCTGTTTTTGGTTTATTTGAGGCTAATTCCGTTAGCGACGATGATATTTTACTGCAGGTTGCAGAAAAGGAATATAGTTTCCGAAGCCTAAGACAACAGTCTAAGAAAGCTGAAGGTAGACCAAATATTGCTTTAGCCGATTTTATCGCGCCTAAAGAATCTGGAGTTCAAGATTATATGGGTTGTTTTTGCGTGTCTACGGGATTTGGAACTCAAGAGTTGGCGACTAAATACGAAGCCGATCACGACGATTATAATTCGATTATGGTAAAAGCATTGGCCGATAGATTAGCCGAGGCCTTTGCCGAATATTTACATAAGGAAGTGAGAGTAAAGCATTGGGGTTATGCAAAGAATGAAGACTTATCTAATTCCGAATTAATCAAGGAGAACTATAAAGGAATTAGACCTGCACCAGGTTACCCAGCCTGCCCCGACCACTTAGAGAAGGAAACTATTTGGGAAGTACTTCAGGTTAAAGAAGCCATTGGAGTTGAACTTACAGAAAGTTTGGCTATGTGGCCTGCGGCTTCGGTTTCGGGCTATTATTTTGGTAATCCGGAGGCACGCTATTTCGGATTAGGGAAAATAAAAGAAGACCAAGTAAAAGATTTTGCTAAAAGAAAAAATATTGATTTTGAAGTTGCTAAAAAGTGGCTCAGACCTAACATCGCAGAATAAATGAAAGTAACAGAACACATAGAAAAAGCAAATGGGAAAACTCAGTTTTCTTTTGAAATTTTACCTCCTTTAAAAGGTGAGAATATACAGTCGGTATTTGATGGGATCGACCCTTTAATGGAGTTTAAACCACCGTTTATTGATGTTACATATCATAGAGAAGAGTATGTTTATGAGGAAATGGATAACGGATTACTTCAGAAAAAAGTAGTTCGTAAACGTCCGGGTACGGTAGGTATTTGTGCTGCCATACAGAATAAGTACGATGTAGATGCAATACCTCATATATTATGCGGTGGCTTTACTAAAGAGGATACTGAGAATTTCTTAATTGATTTAGGTTTCTTAGGGATTGATAATGTAATGGCACTAAGAGGAGATGCCGTAAAAAGTGAGACGTATTTTGTGCCTGAGAAGGAAGGTCATGACTATGCGAGTGATTTGGTTACCCAGATCACATCTTTAAACAATGGTAATTATTTGGACAGTCGCCTTCAAAATTCTACACCCACCGATTTTTGCATTGGGATTGCAGGCTATCCGGAAAAGCATCTAGAAGCACCGAATTTCGAAAGTGACTTACATTTTTTAAAGAAGAAGATTGAATATGGTGCTACCTACGTAGTCACTCAGATGTTTTTCGATAATAAAAAGTATTTCAAATTTGTTGAGAAATGTAGAGCAGCGGGGATTACTGTCCCCATAATACCAGGATTGAAGCCACTTTCTACTAAAAAACAGCTCAATATAATTCCGCAGCGTTTCAATGCCGAACTGCCTGAAGAATTAATTAAGGAGGTATTGAAGTGTAAAAATAATGACGATGTTAAACAAGTAGGAGTAGAATGGTGTATTATGCAGAGTAAAGAATTATTTAAAGAGAGAATCCCTTTTTTACATTATTATTCGATGGGTAAAAGCAAGAATATACAAGCTATTGCAAGGGAATTGTTTTAAACCTTCGCTATCCTAATTTAATTGTTTAAATTTAACTACTAAAGATAGCTTATGCTTTCTAGAAAAACAAAATACGGTTTAAAAGCCATCTCTTATTTAGCACGCAATGTTGAAGATGCACCGGTGCAGATTTCGGTAATATCTGCTTCCGAGAATATTTCAGTTAAATTTTTAGAGAGTATCCTACTTACGCTTAAAAAGGCTGGGTTTTTAGCTTCAAAAAAAGGAAAAGGGGGTGGTTATTACTTACTCAAAGAGGCTGAAGATATTTCAATAGCTGCTGTTTACAGAGTTCTTGAAGGACCAATAGCACTGGTTCCCTGTGTAAGTCTAAATTTTTACGAAAAATGCTCCGATTGCCCCGACGAAGACGCCTGTAGTGTCCATAATTTAATGGTAAAAGTACGGGATAGCAACCTTAAAATACTTGAAAATACATCTCTAGCCGATTTTATAATATTGAAATAATTGTTGTTCAGTATTTATAGATATTCAAAAACCATATGATTCCAAGTCGAAAAGAAGTTCAAGACGCGAGAGAACGAGTAAGGCCCTATGTTCATAATACACCAGTCATCACATCAAGATTGATTGATGAACTATCAGGAGCAGTCATATATTTTAAATGTGAGAATTTTCAGAAAATGGGGGCCTTTAAAATGAGGGGTGCAGTAAATGCTATATTGCAATTAAATGATGTCGAAAGAAAAAAAGGAGTAGTTACACATTCATCGGGAAATTTTGCGCAGGCCCTTTCATTGGCTGCTAAGAATCTAGGAGTTAAAGCATATATAGTTATGCCGTCAAATGCTGCATTGGTAAAAAAGAATGCAGTTGAAGGTTATGGTGGGATTATTTCAGAGTCGGAGCCTACATTAAAAGCAAGAGAAGAGGAAGCAAATAGAATTGTAAATGAGACTGGAGGTACTTTTCTTCATCCATCAAATAATACAAATGTTATTTTAGGTCAGGGCACTGCCGCAATGGAATTGCTAGAGGAGATACCCGATTTAGAGTTCATTTTTACACCTGTAGGTGGTGGAGGGCTTCTGGCTGGTTCGGCTATGGCTGCTCACTATTTTGGGGACAACTGTAAAACAATTGGGGGAGAACCAATGCAAGCAGATGACGCTTATCGTTCAATGCTTAGTGGTAATATTGAAACTAATGAGACAGCAATAACGATTGCAGATGGTTTGAGAACCAACTTAGGTGACAAAAATTTCCCTATCATTAAAAAATATGTCGATGAGATAATTAGGGTGGAAGAGCAGGAGATAATAGCTGCTATGAAATTACTTTGGGAGCGTTTAAAGGTCGTTATTGAGCCTTCTAGTGCTGTGCCTTTTGCTGCGCTTTTAAAGGAGAAAAATCGTTTCCGCGGGAAGAGAATCGGGATAATTCTTTCAGGTGGAAATGTTGATTTATCAAAGTTGGTTTTTTAATAAACTAAAGATTCCTTTTATTTGTGGCAATGTCAAGTAAATTAATTCTTCTTCTTTTTATTTCTTGTTCCCTATTCTCACAGAAGAGTGATGAGACTTCTTCTTTTTTAGCTGTGAACTATTTTTACGGAACAATCCTTAGACATAATAAGGATATTTCGCATTTGGTCAAAGGCCATCCTGATGGCTTGATACTTAGTTATAATCGAAAAACATTTGGAGACAAACGATGGCAGCAAGCTTATAACTATCCCGATTGGGGTTTTTCTTTTTTATACCATAATCCGCACAACAGAATTTTAGGTGAAAATTACGGGCTACACGGGCATTATAATTTTTACTTTCTTAAAAGAAACTTATTGTTCCGTGTTGGGAGTGGTATTTCGTATAACACAAATCCGTTTGGCTTAGACACCAATTTTAAAAATAATGCCTACGGGAGTCATATCCTGAATTCTACTTATTTTTTAATAAATTATAATAAAAAAAATATCTTTAAAGGCTTCGGACTGCAAGCCGGTCTTACGCTAATTCATTATTCAAATGCCAATGTAAAAGCACCAAACGCGAGTACAAATACGGTGTCTTTTAATATTGGCATGCAGTATGAATTGGACCGAAAAGATTCACCTACATTGTTCAAAAAGAAAACTTATAAAAAATATTCAGAACCGATTAAGTTCAACTTAATGTTGCGAGGTGGGGTCAATGAAAGTGATTTTATAGGGCTTGGACAACATCCATTCTTAGTGGTTTCGACCTATTTGGATAAGAGATTGAGTTATTTAAGTAGCATTCAATTTGGAGCCGAAGTGTTTTTCGCTGATTTTCTTAAAAAGGAGATAGAATATGTTGCTGTGGCCTTTCCAAACAGTGGAACTACGGGAAATGAAGATAGTACGCGAGTTGGTGTATTTATAGGCCATGAATTGCATTTAAATAAATTGGGTATCGTTACACAATTTGGATATTACGCTTATTACCCTTATGAATTTGAAGGTAGGGTGTATATTAGAGCAGGACTAAACTATTATTTTCATAAAAATATTTTTGGCTCGGTGACATTAAAATCACACGGCGCAAAAGCCGAGGCCGTTGAATTTGGACTTGGAATTCGTATTTAAAATGATAAAAAAAAGCTATTACATACTGGTTTTCATTATTTGTATTGCCTGCAGTTCTGAAAATGCGAATGATTGTTTTCAAGCATCTGGTTCAATTATAGAAACAACATTTCCTGTTTCAGGATTTACTAAAATTCGGATTGAAGGTGAAGTGTCATTGATTATAAAGCAAGGCGCTGTTCAAGAGGTTCTTGTGGAAACTGGTGAGAACTTATTAAACGACGTCTATGTTGGTGTTGAGGGTGAAACTCTCGTAATTAGAGATGAAAACACCTGCAATTTAGTTAGAGACTATGGAATTACGAAAGCCTTTGTAACAACGCCTAACATAAATGAGCTTCGAAATAGTTCTACCTATGATATCACAAGCGACGGAATTTTAAATTTCCTCGAATTATTATTAGTTAGCGATACTTCTGAAGGGATTGAAAATGCTAGAAAAGGAGGTGATTTCTACCTTAGTTTAAATTGTGAAAATCTTGCCGTGAGGGCTAATGGGCAAAGCGTATTTTATTTATCTGGGATAGCAACGACTGCTCAAATACGGTTTACTGACGAAGCACCTCGTTTTGAAGGTGCAGAACTGCAAATCGGTGAATTGACAATTTTTCAGCGTAGTGCGAATAAAATGATTGTGAATCCGCAAAATAAAATAGCTGGACAGATTCGAGGTACCGGGGACGTTATCTCAGTTAATGAGCCTCCAGTCGTGGAAGTTGAGCAATTTTTTACTGGTCAATTAATTTTTCAAGACTAATAGGTGGTTGTGCCGTGTCTGTTGAAGGCATTTGGCTCTTAAGATACTGAACATTTTGACAAATGCTAGTTCCCTATTGCCCTGTTGAGTTTGTGAATGGCGTCTATTTTTCTGACGTCAATTCTATAAACAGCTTTTCTAATGTGGTATTTTTTTGTCGTAGCTGAAGTATCTTCAATCCGTTATCATGCGCATAATCAAATACCCGACTTCTCATGTCTTTCTCTGAATTAAAATAAATCTGATATATGAATCCTGAAGTATTTTCTACTTTCTCAACCTTATCAATTTGCTTTAAAGCAACTTCTTCAACTCTATAATCAAATTCAACCTCGACGATTTGCTGGGCAGACTTTTTTAAATCGGTCAGCTTATTATCCAAAACGATTTTTCCTTTATTGATAATGATTACTCGATCGCAAATAGCCTCTACCTCTTGCATGATATGTGTTGAAAGTAAAACAGTTTTCGACTTTCCAACACTTTTAATTAACTCTCTAATCTCAATTAATTGATTTGGATCGAGTCCGGTCGTGGGTTCATCTAAAATTAAAACTTCTGGGTCGTGCAGTAAGGCGCTTGCCAAACCAACACGCTGTCGAAACCCCTTGGAAAGCTGTCCTATTCTTTTGTTAGCTTCGGATGAGAGACCGGTTCTATCAATTATTTTTTCAACCTCTATTTTTGGGATTTTATAAATTTCGGCATTAAACTCCAGATACTCTCTAACATACATTTCGAGATAGAGTGGATTGTGTTCCGGTAAATAGCCAACACTTTTTTGAACCTTCAATGCTTCTTTTGAAACAGCATAGTCGTTTACACTTGCCGTGCCTTCAGTAGCTTTAATATAAGTGGTGAGTATTTTCATCAAGGTTGATTTACCTGCACCATTAGGGCCTAAAAATCCAACGATCTCTCCTTTAGCTATATTGAATGATACATTATCAAGAGCCTTTTGATTCCCGTATTCCTTCGTGATATTTGTAACGTTTATTGACATAGTTCTCTAAGTTTGTAAAGTTACATATTAAAAAATATCAAAAAATATTTTGTTGTTTTAAAGTTTTAGTTACTTTAGCCCTTTACAAACGAAGAATGAATACATTAAGTACATATTATAATTTTTGGTTTTTCTATTTTATGGAAAAAACCGAGAATTCTATGTAATTAATTCAACATATTAATTATTTAAAGTCTCGGATAAAATCTGAGACTTTTTTTATTGTTTAATTTTAAAATGAGACCTATGAAAATTGCAATTCAAGGAATTGAAAGTTCGTTTCACGATATGGCAACGCGAAAATTATTTCCAGATGCCCATGTTGAGTTGATTATGTGCGATAGCTTCGAGAAAGTTACTAAGTGTATTGAAGATTCCGAAGCGGATTTTGGAGTTTTAGCAATAGAGAACACAATTGCAGGATCAATTTTGCCAAACTACAATTTGATAGATGCCAGTGGATTGGTTATTTATGACGAGGTTTTTTTAAATATTCAAATGTATATCATGGCTCTTAAGGGAGAAACTATTTATGATATTGAGGAGGTGCATTCACACCCTGTCGCATTGCTTCAGTGTAAAGATTATCTTCGGAAACTGCCACCTCAACTAAAAATAATTGAAGGGAAGGATACTGCTTCCGAAGCAAAAAAAATAAAAGAGGGTAATTTGAAAGGGGTCGCTGCTATTGCAGGAAAGCAAGTCGCGGAAAAATTCGGACTTGAAATTCTTGATAGTAATATTCAGACAATGAAAGATAATCAAACACGATTTGTACTCATTGGAAAAAATGAAATCGAGCCGAAGAAAAATGCTAATAAGGCAACTTTAAAATTCGAATTATCCCATGATCCAGGAAGCCTTGCTAATACGCTGCAATTATTTACGACTTTCAATATTAATTTAACAAAGATTCAATCGTTGCCAATTGTTGGAAGACCCTGGCAATATGCCTTCTTTGTTGATGTTATGTTCGAAGACTATGAACTTTTTGTACAAGTTATCGATGTTTTAAAAAAGGCAGTAACCGAATTAAAAATTCTTGGAGTTTACAATTATAATATTAAAAATATACCAAGTCAGTTAACAAAAATTACGATAAATGGAAAATAATAAAAATCTTGGGTCCTGGTTAGATAAATTTGGATTGGACCATCCATTAGTAATTGCAGGACCTTGCAGTGCTGAAACAGAGGAGCAAGTGCTTAAAATTGCTCATCAATTAAAAGATACTGATACCACTGTGTTGCGCGCTGGGATTTGGAAACCTCGTACACGCCCAGGAATGTTTGAGGGAGTTGGTGCCCTAGGACTAAAATGGTTGCAGAAAGCAAAGGAGGAAACGGGATTGCTTACAACTACAGAAGTAGCCAATGCAAATCACGTTCAATTGGCGTTGGAGCATGACGTTGATATTTTGTGGATCGGAGCGCGTACTACAGTTTCCCCGTTTATTGTTCAGGAAATTGCTGAAGCCCTTAGGGGGACGGATAAAACAGTTTTGGTTAAAAACCCTGTGAACCCAGATTTGGCCCTTTGGCTTGGGGCTGTTGAGCGATTATATTCAGCCGACATTAATAACCTTGGCGTAATACATCGAGGATTCTCTACTTATGAGAAGACAAAATACCGCAATAATCCAGAATGGCAAATACCGATTGACTTACAAAGCCGTTTTCCCGACTTGCCACTTATTCTTGACCCTTCACACATTGCTGGACGTCGAGATATTATCTTTGATCTATGTCAAACGGCTTTAGACCTTAATTACGATGGTCTAATGATAGAAACACATTTTGATCCTGATAATGCTTGGAGTGATGCCAAGCAGCAAATTACACCTCAAAGTTTAGATCAAATAACGGTGGATTTACGTATACGTAAGGAAGAGGATAATACGGTGAAGTATACTAATGAGCTAAACACTTATAGAACCCAAATTGATGTTATCGATAATAAGTTGGTCGAAATGATGGGCAAGCGAATGAAAATTGCTGATTCCATTGGAACACTCAAAAAGAAAAACAATGTTGCTATTCTTCAAAATAAAAGATGGAATGAGATTTTGGGTAAAATGATCTTGGAAGGTGAGGACAATAACCTTAGTGAAGAATTTATGTTGCATATTTACAAAGCAATACACTTGGAATCAATTAATCATCAAAAAAAGATTCTTGGTAACTAAAAAGTTTTGCAACTTTGCGACATGAAGAATGGTGTTGTCTATAAATCTACTGGGAGTTGGTATACGGTGAAAGCCGAAAACGGCACCTTTTATGAATGTCGGATAAAAGGAAAATTTCGGATTAAAGGAATTAAAAGTACTAGTCCTGTTTCTGTGGGTGACCACGTGCAATTTGATGTCGAAACTAAGGGTGATGAAACCATTGGGATTATTACTAAAATTGAAGAACGGGAAAACTATATTATACGGAAATCTGTAAATCTTTCGAAGCAAACGCATATTATTGCGGCGAATATTGACCTTGCTTTTTTACTTATAACACTGAATAATCCGCCGACTTTTACATCGTTCATAGATCGTTTTTTAGTGACCGCTGAAGCCTACGAAATTAAGGCCGTTCTTCTTTTCAATAAGATAGATACATATAATGAGGACGAGCTTTTAGAGGTGAAGCTACTCGCGGCATTATATCGCACAATAGGCTATGAGTGTATAGGAATTTCTGCAAGTACTGGGAAGAATGTAGATAAGGTAAAAGAAATGATGAAGGATAAAGTTTCGATGTTTTCAGGCCATAGTGGAGTTGGGAAATCGACACTTGTGAATACTATAGAACCTAATCTGAACTTAAAAACCACACAAATTTCTAATCAGCATATGCAGGGGCAGCATACCACTACTTTCGCTGAAATGTTTGATCTTTCTTTTGGGGCTCAAATTATCGATACCCCCGGTATTAAAGGATTTGGAATAGTGGAAGTCGATAAAGAAGAATTAGGCGGTTATTTCCCCGAGTTCTTTAAACTGAAGGAGAACTGCAAATTTAATAATTGCCTTCATTTGGAGGAACCAAATTGCGCTGTGAAGGAGGCCTTAGAAGGAGAAGAGATAGCTTGGTCTCGCTATAGAAGTTACCTGCAGATGATAGAAGGTGAAGAAGAGCATTATCGTAAAGACATATACACCAATGAGTAAGTTTTCAGGTCGTTATTTCTGAGTATAAGGAAAGATATACAAGTTATGAGAGTCGTTGTTCAAAGAGTTAAAAAAGCCTCTGTTGAAGTTGCTGGGGAGATTGTTTCCAAAATAGGATGTGGTTTTTTAATCCTCTTGGGTATAGAATCTGAAGATTCACAGGTGGATATTGATTGGCTTTGTGCCAAGATTGCAAAGCTAAGAGTTTTTGCAGATGAGAATGATGCTATGAATAACTCAATCCTGGATATTGAAGGTGACATCATTGTTGTAAGCCAGTTTACGCTCCACGCGAGTGTTAAAAAGGGCAATAGACCTTCATTTATTAAAGCAGCACGCCCCGAGATTGCAATACCTTTTTATGAAGCATTTATATCGCAACTTGAAAATGAATTGGGTAAGAAAGTCCAAACAGGTATTTTTGGTGCGATGATGGATATTGCTCTAATTAATGACGGTCCCGTTACCATAATGATAGATAGTAAAAATAAAGAGTAAGTTCGACTTTATAATAGTTACAATCTTTCTATCTTTGGGGCTTTATTAGCCGCCCCGGCGAATAACACCTTATATGCGAAATCTTTACAGGCTTGTATTTCTACTGTTTTCTCTTTCAATTTTTTCACAAAACGACTATGCGATTTCTAGTATTTCTTCGGAATTATTAGAAAATGCAAATAGTGTATTGGTTGACGAATTAGTAGAAGTTGATGTTTCAGAAGAAAAAAAGATGGTCATCACTTCACGCCAGGCCATAACAATTCTTAACAAAAAGGGTGACAGCCATGCGAATACGGTTATTTATTATGATGCTTATTCTAAAGCAAAAGATGCCGAGGTTTATGTGTTTGATGCCTTAGGTAATGAGATTCAACATTATAAGAAGCGAGATTTTAGGGATGTTAGTGCCGTTAGTGGAGGGACTTTATATAGCAATTCGAGGGCGTTATACTTAAATTATAATCCTGCTTCTTATCCTTATACTTTAGTTTTTGATTTCAAATATGAAACGTCTTCAACCGCTTTTATTCCTCCTTGGAAACCCTTGACAGATTATGTTTCAAGTACAAAGAAGAGTGTGTATAAGCTTATTTTTAATCCGAATAATAAACCGCGTTATCGCGCTTCAAATTTTGAAGGTTTCAATATTTTAATTTCTGAAAACCCCAATGAATTTATTTTTGAAGCAGAAAATTTAAATTCGATTGCGTATGAAGATCTAAGCAAGTCTTTTGACAAGAGCGCCCCAAAAGTAAGTTTTGCTTTGGATCGATTTTATCTGAAAGGCGTAGCTGCTAATGTTCGAAACTGGAAAGAATTTGGTAGTTGGATGCAAAATAGTTTGCTGTATGATGTTGCTGATCTCTCAGAGGGAACCAAAGGGATGGCGAAGAGTTTGGTTAAAGATGAAACTACTAATATAGGTAAAGCAAGAATAATATATCAGTACCTTCAGGATAAGGTTCGCTATATAAGCGTACAAATAGGAATTGGGGGATGGAAGCCAATGCTAGCCTCAGATGTCGATAAGCTCAGTTATGGCGATTGCAAGGCGTTGACAAATTATACTAAGGTACTCTTAGATGCTGTAGGGGTCCCCTCATATTATACAATTTTATACGCAGGAGATTCTGAAAGAGATATTATCAATGATTTTTCATCGATGCAAGGAAATCATGCCATTCTTGGTGTTCCAGAGGGAGATGAAATAATTTGGCTGGAATGTACCGAACAAGATAAACCATTTGGTTACCTAGGTAATTTTACTGATGATCGAGATGTATTGATTGTGACAGAAGAAGGTGGTGAAATTGTGCATACCAAAGCCTATTCGGATGAGGAAAACCTCCAGGAATATAGAGCTTCTGTCCGAGTAAATAGTGAAGGAGGGATCATTGGTTTTTTGGAAGGAAAATATGAAGGTCTCCAATATGACGGTAAGTATACTTGGGATAAAGTAACTGATGAAGAGAAGCGAACTGCATATAAAGAAAGATGGGACTATATCAATGGTTTAATGATTGAAGGTATAAATTTGAATGACAATAAAGTGGATATAGTTTTTACTGAAAAGTTGAATATAAAAGCTTCAAATTATGCTACTAAAATCGGGGATGATTTGCTTTTATGTGCTAATGTTTTTAATCAGTCACAGTATATCCCTTCAAGAATTCCAAATAGAAAACAAGAACTATATATTGCCGAAGGATATAAGGATATTGATCATCTAGATATTATTTTACCAGAAGGTTACAAGGTGGAATCCCTTCCGGAGGATACCATTGTGGAATCCAAATTTGGAAGTTATTCTATTTCCTTCAAAGAATTTTCTGATAACAAAATAGAATACAAACGTAATCTGATTATAAGAAAGGGAACTTATTCTCCTGAAGACTATAAAACCTATAGATCCTTCAGAAAAAAAATTGCAAAACTTGATAAATCTAAAATTTTGTTAAAACTCAAAACATAATAAACCATCAATTATGAAATTAAAGTTACTAATATTAGCAATCTTTCTAGTCGTAACACAGATTTCCGTAAGTCAGAACTTTAAGTTTGGAAAAGTTTCCGTGGAAGAGTTGCAGGAAAAGTCACACCCGCTATATCCAGATGCTAGCGCAGCAGTTTTATATCGAGAACATGTTTCGAGTTATGAGTATTTATTGAAGGAAGGATTCTATATGATAACCGAAGTCCTTGAAAGAGTAAAAATATACAATAATGATGGTTATAGTTATGCAAATAAAACAATTAACCTCTATCAGGGTAGTCGTAATGAAGAAGTTACGGTTTTAAAGGCTTATACGTACTTTTTAGATACCAATGGTGAGATTCAAAAAGTAAAGCTAAAAAGTGATGGTATTTTTGAAGAGAAGACTTTTGATCATCTCCATAAAAAAATATTAACCATGCCAGATGTAAAAGATGGCTGTGTGATTGAATTGCGATATACATTAAAGTCTCCTTTTTTTAGTGTTGACAAGTTTAGACTGCAAGAAAAAATTCCTATTAACAATTTATACGCGAAATTATTAGTACCGGAATTCTTTATTTATAAAGCACATAAAAGAGGTCCAGTCCCTTTCAATATTGTCAAGACTAGTTTTTCTCGTACCGCACAAGGCGGAAGTAGCTATGTCGCAGACTCCTATGAGGTGAAGTTAAGGAATGTTTCCGCCGCAGAATATGAGCCTTATGCGGGGAACTTAGATAATTATATAGGTTCTCTGAAATTTGAGTTGGCCCAGATTAAATATCCAGGTTCTAGTATCGTGAATTATTTAACAACCTGGGAAGAGGTTTCAAAACAATTGTCTGAGGCTTCCTATATCGAAGATGAATTGGCCAAGAGTAGTTATTTTAAAGAGGATATTGATAATTTGCTTAGTGGTGTGTCAAACATGCAGGACAAAATGATGGCGATTTATAAATTTGTAAAAAATAAAATGACGTGGAATAAAGTTCATAGTATTTATGTTAATGATGGAGTTAGAAAAGCTTATAAAGAAGGATCTGGAAATGTTGCTGAAATAAACTTGATTTTAACGGCTGCATTCAGATATGCAGGAATTAAATCGAATCCAATTTTTCTTAGTACAAAGGAACATGGAATCCCTTATTCTCCAACAAATAATGGATTTGACTATATTATTTCCGGAGTTGAAGTTAATAACAAAGTGCTTTTGTTTGATGCATCATTTAAAGATGGAGAGATGAATATCCTTCAGGATAAATTGTTAGCTTGGCAAGGAAGAATTGTCCGAGAAGAAGGAAGCTCTGCTTGGGTTCCGTTAATTCCAGATAATCATGCTGTAGAAATGAGTATGGTAACTGCAACAATTGATGATGAATTAAGTGTTCATGGGACTTCTAAGAACAGGTATGTTGGACATTATGCAAGAGAAAAAAGAGAGGAGTATAAGTCGCTTACTGAGGATGAGTTAAGAAAAAAACTGGAAAGTGATAAAGGGGAGATTGAATTGAATAATATTGAAGCTCAAAACCTAACAACATTACATAAACCAATAAGTGTGACTTATGATTTTGAGGAGTCAGATGTTGTTGAAAACGTTGGGGGAAAATTGTACCTTTCACCAATGCTTTTTATGGGTCAAAAAGAATCCCCATTTAAATTAGATAAGAGAGAATACCCAGTAAAATTTGACTTTCCATTTAAAACAAGAAAAATAATAAACATTACTATCCCAGATGGGTATACAGTTGAATCCTTACCAGAAAGCACGAGTTTTAGCCTTGGTCAGGATTCAGGTAGCTTTAGATATCAAATTAAAGTGAATGGACAAGTCATTCAGCTTACAACAGAAATGGCGTTAAACCATACTCTTATTGGTACTAATGATTACAAAGTGCTCAAAGGCTTTTATCAGCTTTTAATTGATAAAGAAAACGAGAAGGTTGTACTTTCAAAAACATAAAGAATCTCCTTAAAGTCCAATACATAATACATCCATCAATTATGAAATTGAAATTAATTGTATTCTCAATTTTCCTGTTTATATCACAGATTTCATTTAGCCAGAACTTTAAGTTTGGAAATGTTTCCGTGGAAGAGTTACAGGAAAAATCGCATCCAATGGAACCAGATGCAGCTGCAGCTGTTTTGTACAGGGAGTTGAAAACCAGTTTTAAATATTCGGAATCAAATGGTTTTATGGTCAATACGGATGTTTTTGAAAGAATTAAAATATATAATAGGGAAGGCTTTGATTGGGCAACGAAAGAAGTGAACATGTACCAAGGAAAGGATAATAAAGATGAGATAGTGACTGGTTTAAAAGGAATTACCTATTATCTGAATGAATCTGGAAAGATTGAAGAGATAAAACTAAGGAACAGTGGTGTTTTTGAAGAAAAAGCTACCAAATTTAGGGAGGTTAAGAAATTTACCATGCCAGACTTAAAAGAAGGATGTGTCATCGAGTATAAATATACTTTGAAATCTCCTTTTATAAGTAATATAGATGCGTATAGATTTCAAGAGTCCATACCTATAAATAAACTAGATTTTAAATTTGCTGTACCCGAGTATTTTAATTACAAACCACATCAAAAAGGTTGGTTGTTCTTTAGAATTACTCAGGGCTCTAAAGAGAGAAAAGTCGCACTTTCCAGCTCGTCAAATCAAAGAAATATTTATGGCAAGATAGAGCAAAAAGGAAGTGCTAGAAGTTTAACGTATAAAGAGAATAGTTATTCAGTGAGTTTAAACAATGTCTCATCAATAATTGGGGAAACTTATACAGGGAATATGGATAACTATCGCTCCTCTTTAAAAATGGAACTATCTTATACTAAGTTTCCAAATTCTATAATTGATTATTATTCCTCAACCTGGGAGGATGTTTCAGAATCAATTTACGCTTCAGAGTCATTTGGTAGTCAGTTAAAAAAGACAAACTATTTTGAGGATGATCTAGATGCGCTTTTATCTGGTGTGTCAAATGTTCAGGAAAAAATGATACGTATTTTCGAATTTGTCAAAAACAGAATGACCTGGAACGGATACAATGGTTTTACGGTAGATTTAGGGGTGAAAACCGCCTATGAGGAAGGAACTGGAAATGTGGCAGATATTAACCTAATGCTTACTGCAATGTTCCGTTATGCTGGATTAAATGCAAATCCTATTCTTGTGAGTACTAAATCTCATGGAATTCCAGTTTTCCCCACCAGAGATGGTTTCAACTATGTAATCTCAGGAGTGGAAAGTCAGGACGGTGTTTTTCTATTTGATGCAACGAATAAGGGTGGAGAAGTTAACATCCTTGAGGCCAAATTGTTAAACTGGCAGGGGAGAATCATAAGAAAAGAAGTGAGTTCTGCTTGGGTTTCACTTGCTCCAAAAAAGCATGCGCTTCAAAATGCAATGTTAGATGTTGAAATCACCAATGACCTAACAGTTCAAGGAAGTTCCAAAAATAGAAGTACTGGTCATTATGCGATGGAAATGCGAGATGTATATGGAGGTTTAAGTACGGATGCGCAAAGGAAAAGACTCGAAAGCGATATGGGAGAAACCGAACTTAACAATGTTGCTTTCGAAAATTTGGAAGTCCTGTATAAACCTATAACCTACTCATACGATTTTGATGCGTCTAATGCATTGGAAAGTGTTGGTGGGAAACTATATTTTTCACCTTTATTGTATCTAACAACAATCGAGAACCCTTTTAAGTCGGATCAGCGAAAATACCCCGTTGATTATGGATATATTAGGAAGGACAGATATCTTATAAGTATTAATATTCCTGATGGATATAAAGTGGAATCTATGCCAGAAAACACTAGTTTTGGATTGGAACAAGAAATGGGAAGTTATAAGTATTTAATTTCTAATTCCGGGAACAAAATTCAAGTATCCGTTGAACTCGCTATTAACGAGTCTTTAATTCCAGCAGTAAACTATATTAATCTTAAAAAGTTCTTTGAACTGCTCATTGCAAAAGAAAACGAGAAGGTTGTACTTTCAAAAACATAAAGAATGGATATTAAAAATTCGCAACTTGAAGTAGATAAATGGATTAAAGAACACGGCGTACGCTATTTTAATGAGCTTACCAATATGGCTCAGCTAACTGAAGAAGTTGGGGAGGTAGCCCGAATCATTGCTAGGCGTTATGGGGAACAGAGCGAAAAAGAAAGTGATAAAGGCAAAGATTTAGGGGAAGAATTAGCCGATGTGATGTTTGTTGTTCTATGTTTGGCGAATCAGACAGGAATAGATCTTCAGAAGGCTTTTGATAAGAAGCTGGATTTGAAGGCTAAACGCGATCACGATCGACATCACAGTAATAAAAAATTAAAATAATGTTTAAAAAAGTTATAAATCATGACGGATTTTGGAGGTCGGTTGTCTCTTTGGCAATTGCTTTCGCACTAGTGTTTATTCTTATTAAATGGGCAATATCGGGTTTTGAGAGCGCTTTTTTTGCGCAAGGAGACCCTGTTAGATTTTTTGCAGGCATTGTGTTAGCGGGGTTTGTTTATGGCTTCTTTGTAAGCTTCGGAAAATTTAGAGCCAGAATTAAGAATCAGGAGCGCAAATAATGAGAGCCTTATTAAAATCTAAAGAAACTTCTAGCGTTGAGGCTCGTATTGCTGTAACTGGTTCAAAAAGTGAATCGAATCGGTTGCTTTTACTTCAGGCGTTATATTCAAATATTTCTATTGAAAATCTCTCCAATAGTGACGATACTGTGGTGTTAAAGGAAGCTCTTGAAACATCGAGTAGCACTGTTGATATCCATCATGCAGGAACTGCGATGCGTTTTCTAACAGCATATTTTGCTAGCGCTGAAGGAGTAGATGTAATTCTTTCAGGAAGCAAGCGAATGCATGAACGCCCCATTAAAATCCTCGTGGACGCGTTAAGAGACTTAGGAGCCAACATAGAATATATTGATGTGGTCGGGTATCCTCCATTACGAATTTATGGAAGCAAGTTAAAAGGAGATTTTGTGAAGATGAAGGCAAATGTAAGTAGCCAGTATATTTCAGCCTTACTGCTTATTGCGCCATCCTTGCCTAAGGGTTTGACAATGGAATTGGAAGGTAATATTACATCGATGCCATATATTAATATGACGCTTGCTTTACTTAATCAAATAGATGTTACCACATTATTTGAACAAAACACAATTCATATTTCTCCAAAGGAAGTTACTAAGGATACAAGGATTGTGGTAGAATCAGATTGGAGTTCGGCCTCATATTTTTACAGTTTAATAGCGTTGTCGAATGATTCGAAAGTTACGTTGACGAGTTATTCAGGAGAAAGTTTACAGGGAGACGCAGCGCTATGTGATATCTATAAGGATTTAGGCGTTGATACTGTTTTCAATACTTCGGAAACGGCTATCACTCTTTCAAAAAGCGGGGGAAAGATTTCAAGTTTTCTTTCTTTGAATTTATCGAATACTCCCGACATCGCTCAAACAATTGCAGTAACTTGTTTCGGATTAGGGATAGGATGTAAATTAACCGGGTTACATACTTTAAAAATAAAGGAAACCGACAGACTTTCAGCTTTAAAAGCTGAATTAGAAAAACTGGGAGCAGCAATTTCCATTACAAATGATTCTTTGGAGCTAGAAATTAATAGTGACCCTGCTTTTTCCGAAGCGAATATGAGCTTAAAGGTGATAGATACCTATCAAGATCATAGGATGGCTATGGCTTTTGCGCCTTTAGCATTAAAATTTCCCCTCATTATTAATGACCCAATGGTCGTGACGAAATCGTTCCCAAGTTTTTGGGAAGATCTAGAAACGATGGGCATTGCGGTGGATTTAAAATAATAAACGTCTATTTACTTGACAACCCCTATGCTGAGGTTGTATATTTGCCGTCGTCTAAAAATTAACATTACTTTATATGGGAATGAAACTTTCTAATTTTCAATTCGATCTTCCAGACGAATTGTTAGCTGAATATCCAGCAGAAAACAGGGATGAAGCTCGTTTGATGGTGCTAAACCGCAAAGAGCAAACAATTGAACACAAGACTTTCAAAGATATAATCGATTATTTTGAGGAGGATGATGTTTTGGTTCTAAACAACACCAAAGTGTTTCCAGCTCGCCTTTTTGGAAATAAAGAAAAGACGGGAGCTAGAATCGAAGTTTTCTTACTACGTGAGTTAAATTCTGAAACTCGTCTTTGGGATGTACTTGTAGATCCTGCTAGAAAAATAAGAATCGGTAATAAATTATATTTTGGAGAGGATGATACCTTGGTTGCCGAGGTAATTGATAATACTACCTCAAGAGGTAGAACTCTTAGGTTTTTATTCGATGGGTCGTATGAAGAATTCAGGAATAAATTAACCGAGCTTGGTGAAACTCCTCTTCCTAAATACATTAAAAGAGAAGTTGAACCTGAAGATGCGGAACGTTACCAGACTATTTTTGCGAGTAA
>RCND010000555.1_pt1 | contig 21266 bp, 16 predicted proteins | sample 2041351 | NCBI WGS metagenome assembly RCND01 (sample SAMN09708230, study PRJNA481090) | Marine sediment metagenome, whole genome shotgun sequencing project. | biome: marine sediment; feature: ocean; material: sediment; isolation source: Sewage treatment plant 12B marine sediment (STP12B) ... | reverse complement strand
CACTATCAGCTTGCGGGCCCACCCAGCAGATCACAAACTCCTGGATCAGTCCCGAGGCCAGCGACAACGCTCCCTATAAGTCCATTTTCATTATTGTAATGACTGAAAATCAAGGAAATAGTTTTGATATCGAAGACCGGATGGCCAGCATCGTTGCTTCAAGGGGGCAGAAGGTCGTAGTCAGCACTGCTGTTTTTCCACCAAGCTTTACTGATGCCGAGGAATTCACACGTGAGCAAATGGCAGAGGCCATAAAAAGAACCGGATGTGACGCCGTATTTGTTATCGCGGTATTGGACGTGAAAAGCGTGGAAAGCTATCAACCCGGCAGGGCATACTATCCAATGAACTATGGCATGTATGGCAGTTATTACGGATATTACAACTACTATTCACCCATGGTTTATTCTCCCGGTTACTATTCCACGGACAAAACCTATTACATAGAGACTAATTTCTACGACCTTGAGCAGGACCGGCTCTTATGGTCCATTCAGTCAGAAGCCTACAATCCAACCAGCATCGACACCTGGTTTGACAAGTACTCCTATGACCTTCTAAACGAGCTTAAGAATGAGGGCTTAATCGAAAAATAGCAATTTGGCTTGCTCCGTTTCCCTTAGTCTGGGAGGCTTTGGATTCAGTGATTCACCATTCAGCACTTTTTCATATAGAGCAAGGTAATTTTGTGTCATCTTTTTGGCAGAAAAGACATCGCATACATACTCATGGCATTTTTTACGGTCGTAGTTTTCTACGTGCTCCAGGGCGCCGATTAACTCCGACCTGCTGCTGGAGAGGAAACCGAATTCGGGAGTCACAATCTCCGGGAGAGATCCATAGGGCGTCCCGAATACAGGACAACCAAAATAGAGACTCTCAGTGAGAGCGATGCCAAAGGGTTCATTCCAGAGCACAGGGAATAGGAGTGCCTTCGATCCGTTGATTAGCTGATTCTTGTAGGCTCCTCCAACCATTCCTTCAAAGCGGACATTCCAATCCAGTGTGATCCTGGCCCCCATCTTCAGATTAACCCTGCTTCCCCCCAGTACCCTGAGGGGTATGTTTGCTTCTTTTGCTATGCTGATACAGCCTTTAATATTTTTTACTTTCCAGGAAGCTTTCCCCAGGAAGTGCAGGTATTTGCGTTCCAGATCAAATCTGGGTTTCCCGTAATCTTCCGGGTCCAGGCCATTGTAAACGAACATCTCGCTCCCGTTTCGGGAAGCATGGTTCCGGGAAACAAAGCAGGTGTTTATGTGGAAATCCCTGTCTGCTCTTGAATTTCCTTCCTGGGTAAATATATAGGGCCCGGGGATATCTTCCCAGGGATTGGCAAAGGAATGGACCAGATCCACATCTTTGGGAATCTGTCCGGCCAGTGGACTGTCTTTTTCCAGGGTCCTCACCGCTGCAAAATCACTAACACTTCCCTCTTCCGCCAGAAAGGTAACCTGATGCCCCAAAGCTGCAAGTTCTTTCCCAAGGGACCATACAACCCTCGGCGTACCACCATATTTGCTGACTGGTAGCCTGCTGTTACAAATGATAAGGATCCGGAGCGACTTCATGAGAATAAAAAATAAATTCCTTATAAAAGTGTTACTTTTTTTGGAAAGAAAGACTAAATTTTGCCCCTTATGAAGAAGCATGTACCATTTCTTATACTGCCGTTATTCCTGATGCTGGCTTTTTCCTGCAAAAGATCAGTCCCGCTTATGGAGGACAGAACAAGCTATATTGAATCCATCGAGCAATGGCAGCATAATCGACTGGAGGGTTTGAAAGCTAAGGATGGTTGGTTAAACCTGGCGGGCATTTACTGGTTGAAAGAAGGGGAACAGAGCTTTGGATCACATCCTTCCAATGATATTGTGTTTCCGGATAAGGCAGCCCCTTTCATAGGGACAATAAGCCTTAAGGACAAGATGGCCCATATAAAAGTGAATGACGAAGCGGCACTGTATTATAAAAATGAACTGGTAAAGGAACTTGAACTGAGCTACGATAGTTCCGGCACCCCTTCCTACATCACTCACGGGGATCTTGCCTGGTATATTATGAAGCGCCATCACAGTCTGGCCATCCGGCTCAGGGACTATAAGAATCCTGCCATAGAAGCGCTGGATTCTATCCCATCTTTCCCCATTGATCCGGATTACCTTGTGGAAGCTACACTCCATCCCTTCGATGAACCAAGATCCATTACTGTAAATACTCCCTTTCAGGATTACACTCAGGATTACCAATGCCCGGGTGAACTCACCTTCAAACTCAATGGAAAGAAGCTGAAACTTCTCCCATTTACTTCGGGGGAAGGGTACTTCATCATCCTCTCCGATGAAACATCAGCCATGGAAACCTATGGAGGAGGCAGATTTATGTATGCCTACCCCGACTCCACGGGAAAAATCCTCCTGGATTTCAATAAGGCCTATAATCCACCCTGTGCCGTCACCGCATTCGCTGCCTGTCCCATGCCTCCACGAGAAAACCACCTGCCCGCAAAAATCGAAGCAGGGGAAAAATCCATTGCAGGTCATTAATTAATGACCATATTCTAAATCCTGACAGCAATATTCCCTTTTTTATGACCCGATTCCACATTGCTGTGTGCTTCAACCATTTGTTCAAGTGTAAAGCTCCGGAATAGCAGGACGCAATCCAAAGATTCCAATACTCTATAAAGTAGAGACTATGCTTACAGCACTGCAAAATTCAGAGTAAGATGTTCAACTGATTAAAATTATTGGTCTCCCTTTGTTATTTTAGCATTCTTGTTTTCAAATCAGTCACCTATGAAACCCTTTCTTATACAAGCATTCCTTCTCTCATTCCTGGCTTCCTGTACAATTAATTCACAGAGTACTGGTGAAAAATATAGCATAAGTGCGGATGAGCTTGAAAATTGGGTGTCCTTTCTGGCCTCAGACGAAATGAAAGGAAGGAACAATGGTTCTCCTGAGATGGAAGTTGCAGCAGAATGGATTGCCGGGAAATTCAATGAATTTGATATTAAACCTGTATATCCGGATGGCAAGCTGATCCGTCCTTATACATTTCAGTCCAGGAGGGGTGATACATTTGATGAAAGAAATATCGTCGGGATTATGGAGGGCACTGATCCAGAATTGAAGGATGAGTATATCATAGTCACAGCCCATTTTGATCATGTTGGAATAAGGAGACCCATTGATAATGATTCTATCTATAACGGAGCGGATGATAATGCTGCCGGGACTTGTACACTACTTGGTATCGCCCTTACTATCAAAGAGAATAATTACATGCCTGGCAGAACAATACTATTCGCCTCTGTAAGTGGAGAAGAAATGGGTTTAAATGGTTCAAGATACCTGGCTGCCAACATGCCTCTCCCCCTTCAGAATGCTTATGTCAATATTAACTTTGAAATGACGGGCCATTCAGAAGATCTTGGCAAAGGGAATTATTATATGACGGGATGTAGTTTCTCGAATCTGGATGAAGCGGTACAAGAATTTCAGCCAGATAATAAACACATGCTCATTGATACCATTGCCCAGGCCGACAGGCTGTTCTATATGTCTGACAATATAGCATTTGCAAGAATAGAGAGGAATGGGGAAATATCGTCAGGCATTCCGTGTGGCACATTTGTGACCACAACTACTGGAGACCACATCCATACACCAAAGGACGAAGCAGATTTATTCGACTTTGAAAATATGGCAGGCCTGGTGGATTATTTAGCAGAGATGATCATATGGCTATCCCAATCAGATAAAGATATAGACTGGACAGATCCGGGCTTTACAAGGATAAAATAACAATTAGTCCTATTTAGCTTTCTTTAATCTCTTTTCTGCTTTTTTTTCTTTTGGAGTTTTAGCAGGTTCTTTTTTAGTGTTTTTCTTTGCGTCTTGACCTTTTCCCATGATATTATCTATTAAATGATTTTATTAATATTCTCTATTTTAGAAAGGTAATTAATTACACAACAAAAAGAAAATTCCCATCGACCATGAAATCATCGAGAAACACTGTTTTTTTGCACCTAAGCTTACTTATAGCAACGTTATGGTCCTGTAATCGGGAGTCACAATGGAAGGGCCAGGAGCCGGTAAAGAAGGTGAGTACAGAAACGGTTCCTATCCAGTTGCAGTATAAAGGAACCTTTGATCTTGGGACCGGGATCTATATGTCAAACAAGTTTGAGGGCGCCAGGATGAATGGGGTGGCACGAACGAACGATACACTTATAACGGTGCTGATCACCCCGGAAAATTCCCCAATAAACATGAGTCCCTGGTATGCATTTAAGCTGTGGTCTGACAATCCGCGAGATATCTACGTCAAACTGACCTATCCAAAAGACGCCGCCCACCGTTACCATCCAAAAGTAAGCCCCGATGGAATAAACTGGGTAGCTCTGGACTCAGCCAGTTTCAGGGTCACTATGAAGGTCATTGAGGATGAACCGGCAGCGAAGGATTTGACCATGAAGCTTTCTGTGGGACCTGATACGGTATGGGTCTCTGCACAGGAGATTATCACATCTGATCAATTGGATAAATGGATGAGTGGACTGGAGTCCAGATCATATGTAAAGAGGGATACTATCGGAATGAGCCACGAAGGCAGACCGGTCAGTCTACTCAAGATCGGCGAAAGTGATGATCAAAGAATGATCATGGTAATCTCCCGTCAACACCCGCCGGAAGTCCCCGGATTCCTGGCCATGCAAGCCTTTGTGGAAACCCTTTGTGCCGATACCGAACTGGCAGAAGCGTTCAGGAGTAAATACAATACATATGTAGTACCCATGGCGAATCCCGACGGAGTTTATCATGGTCACTGGCGCCACAACCTGGGTGGAGTTGATCTTAACAGGGACTGGGAGGATTTTAACCAGCCCGAGACTTCGGCGATCAGGGATTTTATGAAGCAGCTTACAACATCTAAGGGGGGCAAGTTTTATTTTGGTGTGGACTTTCATTCCACTCAAGAGGATATCTATTATACCATTGGCCCTGAACTGGAAGGGAACATGCCAGGGCTTGTACCCGAACTCATTGAGGCTACTGCGCAGGAATTCCCGGATTATACTCCAAATATTAAACCCAGATCAGAGGAAGATGCCAGGATCACCTCCACAGCTTTTCTCTTTTTTGAATTTGGAGCCGAGGCTCTCACCTACGAGATAGGCGACCATACACCCCGAGATTTCATCCAGAAGAAGGGCAAGGTGTCGGCAACGAAGCTCATGGAGCTGATGTTGAAATAGGGTGATTATTGAAGCACACCTGTTGCCTGACCCACTTCAATTAGGTGTCTATCCGGATGCTCAGGGCACCATACTCACTTAGAACTATTTAGTATAGCAGTTGTTACTCAACAAGGGTATAACATAATCCGTGTGCGAAAAAAGATCACTTTCATATTAGTCCTGGTCATTACACTTTCACGAATCGTTGCTCAGCCATATGACATCTTCGCATTCGAAGATTCTCATCTTCCATATGACATCTTCGCATTCGAAGATTCTCATCTTGACTTTTTTGATTCCTTCCCTCATTCAGTGATAAGTCGTGCAGGTATAATCAGGGAATTACCCACTAATTTCAGGGAGGATGTCGCCAATTTCTCTACCGAGACATCTTCAGGTATCGCTACATTGAAGAATTATGTATACAATTCCAACACCGATGGGGTGATCATCATCCATAAGGGTGAAATTGTATTTGAAGAATACCCACAAATGGAGCGCGAAGACAAACATCTTTACTTTTCAATTACGAAAACTTTTGTCTCCACCTTGATCGCAATATTGGAAGACAGGGATATTATAGATGTATCAAAGCCTGTGGATCATTATATGCCGGAACTTAAAAATTCTGCCTGGGAAGGAATTCCGGTAATAGATATTCTTGACATGTGCTCCGGAATCAATTGTCGTGAAAAAGAAGAAGATTCCTACGATAATCCTAATTCCTGTTTCATGAGATTTCATGCAGCCATTGGATTTCCCGGAGGCAAAAATGCCTGGGACAATCCAGTGGAATTTTTGTTAACCATGGACAAGTTTGAGAAGAATGGGCTAAAATATGATTATACAGGGGTAAACACCTGGGTATTAAGCTGGCTGATTGAACGAGTTACAGATCAGGATTTTTCAACAATACTTTCCACTGAGATATGGCAAAAAATGGGTGCTGAGTCCGATGCACAGATACTAACTAGCAAAAGCGGGCATGCAGTTACACCCATGGGCATGAGTTCGAGCCTAAGAGATTTAGGACGCTTCGGTCTTTTATTTACCCCAACTGGGAGATTGGATTCGAATGGAATTATTTCTGAGGCATATTTAGACAAAATCCTCCATGGTGGCCGACCTGAATTATTTGCTTCGGGTTATGGATCCAACCACTTCAATGATGAAACAATCATTTCACATAATACATATCAATGGGATCATGTAACGCTAGAGGGTGATTTTTTTAAGTCTGGGTATGGGGGACAAGGCTTATATATCTCGCCTTCACTGGATTTGGTAATCGCATTTTTTGGAACCTATCGTGGGAATTCCGGATCTAACCAGCTCCCTAAGATCTCAAGGCAACTTGTCCGTTCAGGATTATTCAAGAACTAATGGGAAGAATGAAAGCTGTAGTTTATAATAAAAAGGGTGTTCCAGACAAGCTGGTATATTGTGATGTTGAGAAGCCCAAGCCAACAGACAATGAAGTATTGGTCCAAATTATTGCAGTATCGGTGAATGCAATGGACTACCGTTCGATGAGCATGGGAATGATACCAAAGAATAGGATTTTTGGAGCCGATATTGCGGGCAGGGTGGAATCGGTTGGCAACAACATTCGCCAGTTTAAGTCAGGGGATGAAGTCATCGGAGACCTTTCTGATAATGGATCTGGTGGGTTCTCAGAATATGCAGTGGCTCCGGAAAAAGCATTGACACTAAAACCAACAAACATCTCATTCGAAGAAGCAGCTGCCATACCTGTGGCAGCAACGACAGCGCTACGTGCATTGCGAGACAAGGGAAACATTCAACAGGGGCAAAAAGTGTTGATTGTTGGCAGTAGCGGCGGAGTGGGAACCTTTGCCGTTCAACTTGCAAAATACTATGGTGCCATAGTGACTGCTGTATGCAGTTCGAGAAATGTGGAGCAATCGCTTTCCTTTGGCGCCGATAAAGTGATTGATTATACAATAGAAGATTTTTCCAAAAGCGATGATTCATACGACCTAATTTTAGCTGTCAATGGGAACCACAGGCTTTCTGACTATAAACGAATGCTGAATCCCGATGGAAAATATGTCATGGTCGGTGGAGCTTTGTCGCAAATTATCAGGTCTATAGTATTCGGTCGGTTCATGTCCATTGGATCGAGAAAAATGCATACGCTTACTGTTAAGTCAAGCCAAAAGGATTTGGAATTTCTCGCAAAACTCGCAGGGGATGGCAAAATAAAACCGCTTATCGAAAGCCGTTATTCACTTGATAAGACTGCCGAGGCCATGCGATATGTGAACGAAGGACATGCGCGGGGAAAAGTTGTGATCAAGCCCTCAAACACTAAGCATTGAGAACTAAAGAACAATAATTAATTCCGCGTGTTCTTACATTATGACTACACGGATGTTAGTAATACTCACTCTTACCCTTTTATCATTATCAGCTTCCGCGCAGGTGGCAGGCAGGGCCGAAGAGATATCACCTTTGCTCATTGGGGAAACTATCCCAGATGTTCTGGTAAAGGCTCCCGATGGAATTGAGCATACAATCCAGAGTATCCTCAGCCGGAAGCCGACTGTAATCCTGTTTTACAGGGGCGGATGGTGCCCCTATTGCAATGCACATTTATCGGAAATCAGGAATGCTGAAGATGAGATTATTAAATCGGGATACCAGATTATTGCCATCAGTCCTGATTCGCCTGAAAACCTGGCTGTTACCAGTGAAAAGAACGACCTGAATTACTTTCTCTATTCCGACGCCGACGGGACTTTCAGTAAAGCCATGGGTATCGCATTTGAAGCCCCGGAAAGGAATTTGGAAAAGCTGTTACGATATTCTGACGGGTCAAATACAGGTTTTTTACCGGTTCCGTCAGTTTTTATCACCGATCCCAGTGGCTTGATTCTATTTGAATATATTAACCCGAATTACAAAACGCGAATGAGCGCCGGTCTTCTGATAGCGGTTTTGCAAAACCTGTGATAACGCCTCAAGTCATTCTGTCCTTATGAAAATACCATTCTTTACCGGAAGAAATTTATCGTCGCCAGATGTGCAGGGAGCTGATTTTGTTGAGTTGTTTTTCGATCTTGTATTTGTATATGCGATTACAAGAATTACCTCGTACACTGCGCATCATCTGGATGCCTCTCATATTCCAATTGCATTAGTTACATTTTGGTTGATTTGGTGGGGCTGGACTCAGTTTACATGGACTTTAAATGCAGCGAACACGAAGTTAGCTCATGTGAGGCTGATGGTTTTATTGGCCACCGGTGTGGCATTCGTCATGGCTTCTTCAGTCGGTGAGGCTTTTGGGGAAGGTGTAATGTGGTTTGCCGTTCCCTATATAATTATTCGAACAATTGGTATTGCTCTAAATGTGCGGGTTACAACTGGTAAAGGTGCTCCTCAACGAATAAGAGCCTTTGCAATACCGTCATTCATTGGATTGATAGCCATCATGGCTGGTGCTTTGGCAGATCCAGGCTCCCGTATTTGGTGGTGGTCACTTGCTATAGGATTTGATATGCTTGCCGGGTATTTTGGAGGACGTGAAGATGGATGGGATATAAAATCAGGTCATTTTGCGGAACGACATGGACTGATTATCATTATTGCACTTGGTGAATCGCTGATTGTTGCTGCACATGCAGTTGGTTCACAGCTTAGATCCCAGGAAATATTGATTGTTGGAGGACTTGCAGTCCTGGTTACCTGCCTTTTATGGTGGAGTTACTTTTCATGGATACATGAACACATGGAAGAAAGCTTATCCTTAACTTCCGGGAGTAAACAAGCCAGTCTCGCTAGAGATGCCTATAGTTTCCTTCATTTCCCTATCATTTGCGGGATCATTGGTGTTGCAGTTGGCTTTGAAAAAATTTTGGCGCATCCGCACGACCTATTGAATATTCCCGTCGCAGCAGCATTAGGTGGAGGATACTTGTTTTTTGCTGGATTCACAGCTCTATCTGTTTGGAGATTAAGCGGATTACTTTTGATGCCGAGAATATTGATACTTATTCTTTCTATAATCGGTGTTGCTTTTTCAGTTGGACATCCTCCTTATATTGCACTCATTATCATAGCAGTAAGCCTGGCTTTATTAAACTTACTTGAATGGAAAAAGTGTAGACATTCCTGAAGGTCATTAAGTCCTTCCGGGCTTTTTGCATTTGATATTTTATCTATTCTCTGACAGATAAAATGTATATCTTGCCACCTTTGAAATTAAAAAGGAACTCATCCATAACGATGCGATCTTTAACCCGGCAGATTCTCATTATTAATTTGATTGTATTGGTCTTACTCTCCGCTTGCGTGGAGCGCTATCGTCCAAACGACATGTACCTGAAGGCAGGACTCCTGGTGATCAGTGCACATATTACCAATGAACCCGGAAGCCAAACGATCGAAGTATCCCGCTCCTCGCACCCGGAGTCTCCTGGTTTTAATCCTGAGCTAGGTTGTTTCATACTCTTACTCAGGGAGGACGGGGAAAGCCGTGAGTTTATCGCCAGTGAACAGCCTGGATTTTACACTGCAGAGTTGGATTCGTCCTATCTGCGTACTGGCATGCTATTCCAGGTGCAGGTGCTCACTCAGGATGGGAATGAATACCATTCTGATTTTGATATGATCAGACCCGTTCCAGCCATCGATAAAGTTTACTATAAGGTGGAGAACATGATTTATACGGGTGAGGATGATCCCGTCCCCGGAATCCGCTTTTACCTCGATTTCACCTTTGACGATGAGGCTTATGAATATATCAGATGGGAGCTTACTGAAACCTATGAGTTTCACAATCCCAGCACGGACGCATTTATTCAATATAACCGCTGGACGGCGAGTAGACCCCTCGAGAGTGAAGATAATCCCAGGGTCTGCTATATTACACGTGCAATTCCGGCCAGCCACAGCATAGCCACCAGGCAACTTGATTTTGGACCTTTCAACAAGTCATTTGACTTTATACCCAACGATTGGAACGAACAGAAGCTTCTCTTTAAATATAGCCTGCTGGTAAGACAGCATTCATTGGGTCCCGAAGCATATAAATACTGGAATGAATTAGGAACACACCGTCAGGAGCAAGGCTCTTTGTTTGACAGACAACCTGCCCTTATTAAATCAAATATTTACAATATTGCAGACGAAAGTGAGAAAGTATTGGGCTTTTTCTCCATGTCAGGAGTGCAGGAAGCCCGTGCATTTGCAGAGGAGATTCCCGGACTGGACCATAAACCTAATCCTTATTACTGTCTGCCGATCGATCGGGGACCCGGAACCAGTCAACCTACCAGCTTCCCAGCCTATTTTGCAAGAGCAACCTATGACGGGGCCACAGTTTATGAGGAGGTTTACATGTACTGTGTGGATTGCAGGGAATATAAGAGCAGCTCAGCTCTTAAACCAGAATTCTGGTAGCACCTCACAGCACTCCCATAAATACTCTATAGACTGTTATAAAGTGTCATTTGAAATTTCCTTCTACAACAGCGTCTGGAGCATAATAAATCCCCTTTTGTGCCCAACGTTTTTTAAGCTCCTGCAAGGCCGCTAAAAAGTCATCAAAATTTTTATTCTCTATTTGTGTCCATCCTATCTCTGCATAGGCTGCTATTCTTGGAAATGCCTGAAAATGCATATGTCCATTGGTTGGGATCCATTCTCCCCACATCTGACAGCCTGTGCCAATCACTTTATCATGATATTCAGGAGCAAGTCCTGAGGGAATGGGATCGAATGCATAGGCTTTTGACAGGGGAAGATTCTTATATGAATAATCCAGGTAGGTTTCTGTATGCAAAGAGTTTACAATATCATATCCATTACTGGCCGCATGGTTAGCTAATTTCACATCTCCTTTCCAAAAATGCACTACTGTTTCTTTAGCCAGTTTTTGCTCAGTTCTCGTATCTGCTTCATCCTGATATTCATGCAGATTATGTCCCATTATTTCATTCCACCCCATCATTCTTCTGCCTTTGCTTTGCAAATATTGAGAAATCTGATTCGTGAAAAATACCTGTAAATCGGCAGGACTTGCCAGTCCTTTCTCCTTCATATAGGCTTGAACAGATTCCGATTCCTTCCAGTGTGTGTATTTAACCTCATCTCCACCAATATGAATTACTTCTGAAGGAAACAGAGCCATTACCTCATCAAGAACATCCGTAAGGAACTGGTATACTTTTGGATCGCTCACATCATATACATCCAGGCCAACCCCAAACTTTATGGGTACTTCTATCTCCTTTTTAGCCGTACCCAACCAGGAATAGGATGCTATGGCCGCAGTGGAGTGCCCTGGCATTTCAATTTCCGGAACAATAGTAATATGACGATCCTCAGCATAGCTAATAAGTTCTTTGATTTCCTCCTGTGTATAGAATCCCTCATGTGGCTCAGCAGATTGAATGGGGCTATCCCACATTAGTGGTCCTACCTGGGTGCTTTTTCTTTTAGAACCAATTTCCGTGAGAAGGGGATACTTTTTAATTTCAATTCTCCATCCCTGATCATCTACCAGATGCCAGTGAAATACATTCATCTTTAATAAAGCCATTTCATCCAATAGCATCTTTACCTGTTCCATCCCCTTAAAATATCGTCCTTCATCCAGCATGAAAGCTCTCCATTTGAATCGGGGCGAATCCTTGATGTATATCTCTTGAATTTCCAGTGATGTAGTATTTTCTGAGGCATCCAAAGTCCCTGGTAACAATTGAATTAAGCTCTGTACTCCATAAAACCAACCTGTAGAATTCGATGCCGTAAGAACAATCCCATCCTTTGTGACATTCAATTCATAAGCTTCCTCTGCAAATTTCTCATCATACTTAAAAGCAATTGTACCTTCCTGCGCTGATTCTGATTCTATTACTTCAATTTGAATCCCACTTAGCTCTTTGATATGGCCCTGCAAAATTTTTGCGGTGCTATTGCTTCGATCAGAAGAACCAATAGTAGTTTGCGGGCTAATCGTGAAAGTCTCCTGTCCCACGATAAGCTCCTGTGGTCGGGGTATAATACTTACACTCTGCGACCGGAGTACTGAAAAATTTAACAAGCACAGGGCACTCCATAAAACTAAAGTTCTGATTTTCATAGCTAGTTGCATTTAATCTCAATTTTACAATAAATACAGGAATTCCTATGTACACTTAATCCTGAGCCACAGCTAAGGCATTTCCATCTGCTTTCTTCCATTGTTAGAAGCGCTTTAGATATCAAAGTGAGGAATTACCATCGGTCGATACAGAATCTGCTATATTTGCGGACAAATTAATAATTCCATGAAACACCACCTACCCATTCTTGCCTTTTCTGCTCTACTGATGCTGTCTTCTGCCTGCGACAGCTCGGCACCGATCATCGAGGACGAAACAAGCTACATTAAATCTATCGAACAATGGCAGCATGATCGACTGGATGGTTTGAAAGCTAAGGACGGCTGGTTGAACCTGGCTGGTATTTACTGGCTGAAGGAGGGCGAACAGAGCTTTGGATCAGATCCTTCAAATGATATTGTCTTTCCGGATAAGGCAGCGGCATTTATTGGGACAATAACACTCGTAGATGAGGTAGCACATATAAAGGTAAACGAGGAAGCAGAGCTGCACTATAAAAATGAACAGGTAACAGAACTTGAACTGAGCTACGACAGCTCGGGTGCACCTTCATATATCACCCACGGGGATCTTGCCTGGTATATTATGAAGCGGCATACAAGTCTTGCTATCCGACTCAGGGACTATAAGAATCCTGCCATAGAAGCACTGGATCATATACCATCCTACCCCATTGATCCGGATTACGTGGTGGAAGCAACACTGCACGCCTTCGAGGAGCCAAGAACCATTACTGTAAATACTCCATTTCAGGATTACACCCAGGATTACCAATGCCCGGGGGAGCTGGAATTCAAACTTAAAGGAGAAAAGCTGAAACTTCTCCCCTTCACTTCCGGGGAAGGATATTTCATTATCATCTCTGATGAAACATCAGCCATGGAAACCTATGGAGGAGGCAGATTCATGTACACCTTCCCCGACTCAACAGGAAGGATCATCCTAGATTTCAATAAGGCCTATAATCCCCCCTGTGCCGTCACACCTTTTGCAGCCTGTCCCATGCCGCCCCGTGAAAATCATCAGCCCATAAAAATCGAAGCCGGGGAAAAGACAATTGCAAGTCATTAATTGGAATGGTTCACCGCCTGTAGCTCTTCTTATGAGCTTTCATGGTCTTCTTTCGTCGTTTATTGCTCTTTTTAGAGTGGTAAAATCCCTTGTTTTTGTATATATGTTCCCCCTCCATCATCAGCAAGCCACGTCTTTGATGTTCGTATGTAGCGTGTTTGGTAGAGGCACAGGAGCATAGTGAAAAGAACAATAGCAGGGATAATACAATGATCATCCTACTGTTTGAGGATTGAAACAGCTTGCAAACCTGAAACAGTCTAACAATGCAATCATGCAAATTAGAATTACGTTTCATATCCGGATTGTTGGCTTTTTTATAAGAACCAGATCCCTTCCATGATGGTTGCATTCAGGAAAGATGTTAGCTTGAACGAATTTGTATCTTTAGTGTGGCAACACCGGAGAAGCCTTTTTGGCATTTCAAATGTATAATAGAGAAACTCTAACTGAAAACAATGAGTAGAACATACCAAAATCTAAAAGGAATCATAATACTTATTTCATCGCTTTTGGCGTTTGCTTGTAGCCAAAAGCCTGAGTCCGGCAATATCTATTCTGTTGAAGAAATGAGAACCCTGTTTGCTGATCCTCCATCAGAATACCGCAGTGCACCGCTTTGGGACTGGAACGAACAAATTACCGAAGAGGGGATTGATTTTCAAATGAAGGAGTTTAAAAAAGTCGGAATTGGGGGAGTGTTTGTTCACCCGCGCCCAGGACTGCTTACCGAGTATTTGTCCGATGACTGGTTTCGCCTGTTTGATTACACGATCCAGAAAGGGAAAGAGCTTGATATGAAAGTTTGGATCTACGATGAGAATTCATATCCTTCAGGATTTGCCGGAGGTCATGTTCCTGCAAAAATGCCAGATTCTTACAAACATGGAACCGGGTTAAGGGTGTATACCCAGGATGCGGTGGATATTCTTCCATCTGATGACCTGGAAGTTGTCCTGAAAAAGACTGAAAATGGATTTGTTGACATCACAAGCTCCATTGAAAATGAAAAGGGAAATAAAGGCGTCTATTATCTCTTTGAAAAAACTTATCCAGCGAAATCGCCCTGGTATGGGGGCTTTTCTTATGTGGACCTTCTGTACAATGGGGTAACTGATAAATTCCTGGAAATAACCATGACCGATGGATATGAAAAAAATGCAGCCGATTTTGGCAAAACCTTGTCCGGGATTTTTACCGATGAACCCAACCTGGAATCCGCCATGTCGGGAAACACATTTATGCGTTGGACTCCCGATCTATGGGAAGCTTTTCAGGAGCGGTGGGATTACGATTTAAGAACAAGTCTGCCTTCTTTGATTGAAGAAACCGGAGATTGGCGAAAGGTTCGTCATGACTACTATGAACTTATTCTTGAACTCTTTATCGATCGGTGGGCAAAGCCATGGAGCAGATACTGCGATGAAAATAACCTGAAATGGACCGGTCACTACTGGGAACACGGTTGGCCGGAACCCACACATGGATTTGATGAAGCTGCTTTTTATATCTGGCACCAGCAGCCAGGGGTTGATATGCTTGGGAATCGCCTGGAAAAAGATGGTTTAGGCGGGCAATTTGGCAACGACCGTGCGATACGGGAACTGCGCAGTGCTGCCAATCAGGCGGGAAGAAATCGTACACTGAGTGAAACCTACGGAGGCGGTGGCTGGGAAATGAATTTTGAAGAGCAAAAAAGATTGGTGGACTGGCAATGTGTGCTGGGAGTTAACTTCGTGAATCAGCATCTCTCCTATTATTCGCTCAATGGTGTACGTAAGTTCGATTATCCACCCTCCTTCTCCTATCATGAGCCATGGTGGGATCAATATAAATTGATGGGCGATTACATTGGACGGGTGAGCATGGCCATGTCTGCCGGAGAACAAATGAATCAAACCCTGGTGCTTCAACCTACCACCTCCGCATGGATGTATTTTTCGCGTAAAGTAAAAAATCCAACCCTGAATGGAATGCGAAATGGATTCAAGAATTTTGTCTACCGGATGGAACAGCAGCATCTGGAATATGACCTTGGATCAGAGAACGTAATTAAAACACTGGGCAGTATAAATGGAGATAAGTTTACTGTTGGCCAACGCGACTATTCTCTGGTGGTGATCCCCGCAGAGATGGAAAATATGGATGGTTCTACCCTTGATTTAATTACTAAGTATCTGGAAAAAGGAGGTGAGATCCTATCGTTTAGGCGGAATGTCTCCAGGGTTGATGGGGAAGAATCTACCCGGGCAAATGAGTTAGCAGCGAGGTTCCCTGAGCAATGGATTTTTTCAGTAACCCTTGAAGATGCAGCGGCATTAAACATGCTTGGAAGCAATGAGTTTGAAATGAAGGATCAAACCCAAAATGGCATGCTGTATCATCAGCGCAGGGTCCTTGATGACGGGGAATTGGTTTTCGTGGCAAACTCGCATAAGACAGAAAGTGCATCTACAACACTTTCTGTTAAAGGATCATATGTCATAAAACTTGATTTGGTAAGTGGAGAGGAGTATAGCTATCCGAGCCGCAATGAAAATGGGAAAGTATCTTTTAACATTGATCTGCATCCAGTGGGTAGTGCCCTGTTTTTGATTACAGCTAAGAAGCCGGAACACCTGAAAGAATACAGACGTCCAACTACAGAAAAGCTGGTGGCTGGCAATGGTGAGGTGAAGGTAGCGCGTGAATCAGACAATATCATGGTGATAAATTATCTCGATTTGCTTAGCTCAAAATCAGATAAAAAGGAGCTCTATTTTATGGATGCGCTTATTGGCCTGTTCAATGAGAATGGCATTGAGATGGGAAATCCGTGGCAGCATAAAATTCAGTACAAAAATAATTACCTGGCAATGGATTCATTATTTGATTCCGGTTCAGGTTTCGAAGCCAGCTACCATTTTGAAATAAATGAAAATCTGGGTGATGCAGCGATAAAGTCAATTCGTGCCGTAGTAGAACGTCCTGATTTATGGCAGGTGTATATCAATAGTGAGGTGGTATCAAAACAAGAAGGCAGTTTTTGGATAGATAAAGATTTTCCGGTGTTTGCCCTTGGTGAGTATTTGAAGACGGGGAAAAATACGCTGACTCTGAAAGCTCCAAGGATGCATATTCTGGCTGAAGTCATGCCAGTCTACCTCCTGGGTGATTTTCTTGTTCAACCAGGCAACAAAGGATTTGAATTATGCGGTGGAGATATCAGTGAAATGGGATCGTGGCGAGAAGCAGGCCTGCCTTTCTATTCTCAAAAAGTGGCCTATTCTCAAAACTTCAATGTGAGTAAGTCAGAGAACACCTTCTATAAAGTCAGAATGGACAACTGGAATGGCTCTATTTCTGAAGTCTGGGTCAATGGGAAACCGGCCGGAGTCATCTCCTGGCAACCCAATGAGCTGGATGTTACTTCATACTTGATAGAGGGTGAAAATGAAGTAGTGGTAAAAGTTATCGGAAGCCTGAAAAACACCTTTGGATTCTTCTACAACAGCAATGACAATTGGATATTCGGGCCACACTCCTGGAACGAAGCACCTGAAAAAATACCGCCTGCATCTGCATATTTTCTAATGGACTATGGAATGTTTGAACCTTTCGAGTTAGTGGAATTTAACTAAGATCATTTACTGAAGTCATGAAGGAGTATATAGACTACAATCAAGGGGATGCTGAACTCCGGAACTGGATCGTTGCCGAAACCGATTTCAATTCAAAGTACCAGGGTAAATGTGAATCCATCTTCTGCCAGGGAAATGGATATCTTGGGACCAGAAGTGCCACCGAAGAGAGTTACTATGGCCAGGTCAGGGGTCTTTATGTTGCGGGTACATTTAACAAATGCCATCCAAATGAGGTAACCGAATTACCCAATGCGGCCGACATGACCGGAATGGATATCCTTATTGATGGAGAACTCTTCACTCTTGAGAAGGGTGAGTTTTCTAATTATCGCCGCTCACTGAACCTCAAACAGGGTGAACTGATCCGGAAATTCGTCTGGACAAACAAAGAGGGAAAGAAGTTTGACTTTGAGTTTAAGCGCTTTGTATCGGCCAATGATCTGCACACCCTGTGCACCCAGGTTTCAATAAGTCCCATCGGCTGTCAGGCACAATTGATAATAAAAACGGGGATAAACGGACAGGTGACCAATACGGGGGCTCAACACTTCGAGGAGGGAGAAAAAAGGATATTCGACCGTGAATATCTGCAGATGCTGCAAAAAACTAACCAATCCGAGATCGTTTTTATACTCAACACCCATCACAGTTTATCGGATAGTTCGGTACCTGTCTCTTCGCGCTTTGAAATGGAACGCAGAAAGGTATTCATGGTTTATGAAGCAGAAGCCGGAAGTGGTCATTGTCTTAACTTTTCAAAAATCTCAAATATATATACCACCAGGGACATGGAAATGCAGGGGATGGATCTGGAAGATATCAGAAAACATTCCCTTAGTGAATTAAAGAAACAATCTCAAAAAGGATATGAGCTCCTTTTGCAGGAAAGCAGTGAAACCTGGGATGCGCATTGGAAGGCCATGGACATCAGTGTTGATAGCAATAATCCTTTCGATCAACTCGCCATCCGGTTTGTGCTGTATCAGCTGATGGTCATGACACCAAAACATGATGCCCGGATGGGTATTGCTGCGAAGGGATTGTCTGGGGAAGGGTACAAAGGCCACTCATTCTGGGATACCGAAATATTTATCCTGCCCTTCTTTACTTACACATTTCCCCAGATTGCCAGGGGGCTCCTGGGGTACAGGCACAATACGCTGACGGGTGCCCGTAAAAAAGCTACGAAGAATAGTTATAAAGGAGCCATGTATCCATGGGAATCTGCATGGGCCGATGATGGAGAGGTTACTCCGGTTTGGGGAACAGCTGATATAGTGACCGGAAAGGCCACAAAAATCTTGAGCGGATTTATTGAGCAGCACATTACATCAGACATTGCCTTTGCCGTGTGGCAGTATTATATGATTTCCGGGGACGAAGATTTCATGAAGAAATTCGGCTACGAGATATTGTTTGATACCGCCATCTTCTGGGGAAGCCGCCTGGAATGGGACGGGAACCAAAAAAGGTATCACATCAACAACGTACTCGGTCCCGATGAGTACAAAGAGCATGTGAATAACGATGCATTCACCAATTATATGGCAAAATGGTGTATGGATCAAGCTGTGAAATACTACCATCACCTCAAAGAGAATGGTGATGAGAATTTTGAACGGCTCAATCAGCTGCTCAACCTGGATGCTGAGATCACGGAGTTGAAAGAAAAAGCTGAGAAGATATTCCTTCCGGCTCCAAATGACTCTCTGCTCATACCCCAGGATGATACCTATCTGAAAAAAGAATTAATTGACCTTGGCAAGTATAAGGATCAGGATCAGGTAGACTCCATTTTCAGAGATTATAACCTGGATCAGGTGAATCAAATACAGGTCACCAAGCAGGCTTCAGTTGTATTGCTTTTGTATTTGCTGGAACACTTTTTCGACCATGAAACGAAAGAAGCGAACTATCATTACTATGAATCCAGGACAACGCATGATTCTTCATTAAGTCTGTCAATCCATGCTGTTCTTGCCTCAGATCTAGGGGACCTGGATCTGGCCTACAGCATGTTTGAAAAGGCTGCCAGAATCGATTTAGGGCCCAATATGAATAGCTCGGATAAAGGAATCCATGCTGCATCACTGGGTGGGCTATGGCAGATCATTGTTTGTGGTTTCGGGGGAGTCAGAATGACCAATGGGAAACTGCGGATCAATCCGGCGCTTCCCGACCAGATCAATTCCATTTCTTATCCAATTGTATGGAATTCTAATCCATTGAATGTTACAATTTCAAGGAGTAGCATAAGCATTATCAACAACGGTGCTGAACCAGTTACCCTGACGATTGCCGACACCGAATATCGTGTGGAAAAGGAACTAACTGTAAAATACTGATCTAGAGTAGATACTTATCCATCTTGTCCGTAAAACCAGCTCACTTCTATAGTTCTTATCTGGACTATACACGGATGCAAATGTGGAATCCGGGGCTAGCACAAGCATCGGAATGGCTAAGCTTGCATTTGAAATGAACTTTCTTCTGGATATGGTAGGATCAGATCCCATGGCTTATTTGATCACCTGGATTCTCACCCTGTACAAGCCTTCATTATCCTGGGTATTATCATCGTTGATGCCCAGGTATAATCGACCTGATTTAAATGCATGTATTTTCGAATTTTTCCCAATTAAGAAGCACTCCGTAGCCTCTTCGCCAATTCTCCCTATTAATGCACCTGTACCTGCACCCAGTAAAGGCTTATTCCCCCATCGGGTATAAGGAACCGCTCCGTCGGGATTACAGTACTTCCTTTCTTTCAGGTTCCAGAGGATTTGGCCATTTGCTTCAATAGTGATTATCTGCCCTTCCCTAAGCTCAATGCCCGTATCAAGCCAGTCAGCTCTTGCGGATACCTTAAGTACTTTGCCCATCATGGGAAAAAGCTCAAACACATCTTCATCGGTCATTTGTCGCCCGTATTCTGCCATCTCAAATTCCTCCACATAAGTCACCTCTTTGGCTTCTTCCTTTCCATACCACTTTTCAAGTGCCAATCTTATATCTGGCCGCACAATGCTGAAGGGAATGGTGTTGTGAAATAGAAAATCTGCCTGTATTTCTTTGCTTGCTAATACTTCATCTAAAACACCTTCCATTTCCGGATTGTATTCAATCACCTGGGATTCATGGGCCCCACATGCTGCTAATTTTGTTTCCCAGACTTCATCAATATCAATTGCGAAATCAGGAATATAGGAGAATGAAGCGGTGTGAAAATCGCGCATGTAAATAAACACCGGCATTTGTACCTCGTTCAATAAGGAGGAAGCCTCCCGGACAATCCATCCGGCAGTCATGTTGTCGTTATGACCACCCCAGGCCGGGTAAAAGGTGAACACAATATCAGCTTCCCAATCTTGAATCGACCTGGCTACCTTATTTCTAAGCTCTTCCGTGTTTTCCAGAATCCCATCATGGTAATCTAAGACCTCATATTCTGAAAGGCTCAGAATCTCTTTGGCACGCATGGCCTCTTTATACCTTCGTTCAGCCAGCTCCTTGGGCTTCATTTCGTAGTGACCGGCATCACCGTTGGTAAGGGACATAAATTTTACTTCGTGCCCCGACCGGGTATACAATGCCGTGATCCCACCTGCGTATATTTCTCCTTCATCGGGATGGGCAAAAATTACCATTACTTTAAGCTTATCCTGAGATGCGCACAAAACAGGCATCGCTAAGATTGCGATGATTACAGCTATTACTCTAAAATTGATCCATCTCATAAGTCACATTTTGTGGGGTGCTAAAATCAAATACTGACTGATTACAAGGTACAAACTAGATGTTGAAGAGTTAATTCTGATAATCTGGTGAGATCATATTACAGTTTACTCAAGATTAATCCTTAGAGAAAACCAACACACCATTTTGTCCGCCAAAACCAAACGAATTCGAAATTGCCGCATTAATCTTAACTGCGCGCGGTTTATTCGGTATTACATCAAGCTGACATTCCGGATCAGGAGTTTCATAATTAATGGTGGGAGGTAGCATTCCGTTTTGAACTGCCAATACACAAGCAGCCGCTTCTATGGCACCTGCGGCACCCAGTGTATGACCAATATTTGATTTTATTGAGCTTACAGGTACACTTTTGTTTTTAAAAGCCTTTTGAATTATTAAGGTTTCCGTTTTATCATTTGTTTTTGTAGATGTTCCATGAGCATTTACATATCC
>RCND010000554.1_pt1 | contig 21268 bp, 20 predicted proteins | sample 2041351 | NCBI WGS metagenome assembly RCND01 (sample SAMN09708230, study PRJNA481090) | Marine sediment metagenome, whole genome shotgun sequencing project. | biome: marine sediment; feature: ocean; material: sediment; isolation source: Sewage treatment plant 12B marine sediment (STP12B) ... | reverse complement strand
TAAACTAAAAACCCCGATTCCATATGGAATCGGGGTTTTTAGTTTAGGTTGGTAAGTGTATTATAATTTTCCGTGATCGTGTTCGTCTTGCCATTTAGCAAGTTTTTTCCATTTTCCTTCATATGCCATTTTCGATTGCATTGGCCAGGAAGCAGGGTCGTGTACTTGGTAACGCTTGCCACCACCGTCAAGTACTTTCTGGCAATCGGCAACGGTAGCATCTGAAAGTGCTTTCCATGTTTTTATACCTGCGTCTTTGAACATACCCTCAATTTTAGGTCCTATTCCTTCTACAATTTTAAGGTCATCCTGTTTTACAGTTTTTCCAAAAACAGCTTTTGCAGCTGCACCATCAAAAGGAATAGAAGCTATTGCTGCTCCGGCAGCAAAAGATGATGCAGAAGCTCCAAGATTAGCATTGACACTTATCTTTTTGTTACAGGTAGCTAAATCGGCCTGTAGTTTTGCATTTTTATCTTCTAGAAGTTTTAAGTCTGCCGAATTATCGATTGTCGTGTTACCTCCACGCCCTAGCAAATATCCAAGAATTCCACATATTGCTCCTACCAACAAGGGAATTAACCAGCACCAGATGTTTATATTTTCAAAATCCATTTTATCTTAATTTTTAGTATTAGTGTTTATTTAGTTTAGTGTTACTACCGTTCTTCTGTTCTTACCTTGGCCATCTTTAGTTGCATTACTTGTAACAGGGGCTGTTTGTCCTTTAGAAGAAGTATTGATTATAGTCTCTGAAATCCCATTTTTAATGAAATATGCTTTAGCAAAGTTGGCCCTGTTCAATCCAAGCTTCATGTTGGTAGATGCTACACCTGTATTGTCAGTGTGCCCAACAATGTTTACGGTCGCTCCTTCTACTTTATCTAAATATCTGGAAATGTTAGCAACTTTATGGCGCTGTTCTGCTGATAGGTTTATGGAGGCTTCCGCTGTATCAAAGTAAAGTACCAATGGGTTCGCTTTTATTTGGTCATAGAGCGTTTTAAGTTCATCGGAAGCCGTTTCCGATTCCCCAGTTATACTGTATGCTACAGGACCTAAATAAATATCTTCTTTGGCCACCATACTGTTCATTAATTCCCCCGTGGTATTAATACTAGCAGCTGAAATACCATTGGCAACTATGTGATTTTTTACCGCATTGGCACGCGCCAACCCCAAGTTTGGGTAAGCAGAGTCATTCGTTTCATCACTTTTGTAATAACCAGCGATGTTTATAACCTTACCTGCATTTGTCGATAAAAAGTTTTTTAGACTTGTAATACCGGTACTCATATTCGCGGATAAAGGCATCAAAATATCCGATGATGATGCGTTAAAGTTATAGTTGTCATTTTCGTTATACGCGTAATCACCATCGCTAAAAGCAAAAGGATAAGAAGTTGCCTCTGCTACTATGGGAATTCCTGCCTCTTTTGGAGGTTCTTCGATAATGCTTTCTCCACATTCACTGCAACAGGTAATATAGAAATAAGTTCCCAGCAGAATGGTAAGAAGCATCAGCAATAGATACTTTGTTGTTCTTGTCATTTTTAAGAATGATTTAGTGTTTGACATACAATGTATTAAAAAAATCTTAAAATTTTCAATATTAACGCTCTTAATTGCTAGTAATCAGCGTACAGGAGATTTTCCAATTACACATAATTTATTTCCATTGGTACAGGCTCGTGTATAAACGGTATAATTTGTAAGGAGTGAAAAGACTATTATGTCGAACTTTATAGAACAAATAATAGTATCCTATAGCTCCCGACAAAGTTCCGGCACTGTGGTAGGATTTCAAAACATATTTGAGTTAGTTGCAAAAGCCCTATTACGAATTCGTAATAGGGCTTTTTTTTAAGAATAAATATTTTCCTGTTGTACAGAAATCATATCAAACCATACACAACTAAATACAACTTGTTTAGTGTTCCACTATCTTCACTAGAGAATAATAAATGGAATGAAAAAAATTAAAAAACAAATCACATCTTCCTTCAGATTCTTATTCATGGTTGTAATATTAGGAGCACAGGCCATGTTAAGAGGTAGTTGGACACATGAAAATGCGGGTCAGAATATTCCTTAGATTTTTATAGGTCAAACTTAATACCTTGTGCTAAAGGTAGCTCTGCAGTATAATTAATGGTGTTGGTTTGTCTTCTCATATACACTTTCCAAGCATCAGAACCGCTTTCACGTCCCCCACCTGTTTCTTTTTCGCCACCAAAAGCACCACCAATTTCTGCACCAGAAGTGCCAATATTCACATTTGCTATACCACAATCACTACCGGCTGCAGATAGGAAGCGTTCTGCCTCTCTAAGATTATTGGTCATAATCGCAGAAGATAACCCCTGTACCACTCCGTTTTGAATCGCAATGGCATTTTCCAGTTCCCCTGTGTATTTCATAAGATAAAGTACAGGAGCAAAGGTTTCGTGTTGTACGATTTTAAAAGAATTCTGTGCCTCTGCGATTGCCGGTTTTACATAACAACCACTTTCATAGCCTTCGCCTTCTAAAACACCGCCTTCTACGATGATATTACCTCCTTCGGAAACAACTTTTTCCAGTGCATTGGTATAATGCGCAACCGCATCTGTATCTATTAATGGTCCAACATGATTGTTTTCATCTAACGGATTACCAATACGTAATTGACCATATGCAGCAACTACAGCATCTTTTACTTGATCGTATATAGAACTATGAATGATTATTCTTCTCGTTGAAGTACAACGTTGCCCCGCAGTACCTACTGCTCCAAAAACAGCTCCAATAACCGTCATTTTAATATCTGCATCAGGGGTAACTATAATGGCGTTGTTCCCGCCTAACTCTAGAAGGGATTTACCTAATCTTCCGGCAACAGCCTGAGCTACTATTTTCCCCATACGGATGGACCCTGTTGCAGAGACTAAAGGAACACGACCATCCTGTGTCATCATTTCCCCAACTTTATAATCTCCGTTAATCATACAGGATATACCTTCTGGCAAATTATTTTCCTTGAGTACTTGTGCTGCTATGTTTTGGCAGGCAACACCGCACAAGGGTGTTTTTTCTGATGGTTTCCAGACACAAACATCACCACATATCCAAGCCAAAGCTGTATTCCATGCCCAAACTGCTACAGGAAAATTAAAGGCAGAAATGATTCCTACCACTCCTAACGGATGATATTGTTCATACATTCTATGTCCTGGTCTTTCGGAATGCATAGTTAATCCATGAAGCTGTCTGGATAGACCTACTGCGAAATCGCAGATATCTATCATCTCTTGTACCTCGCCAAGTCCTTCTTGGTAACTTTTTCCCATTTCATAGGAAACTAATTTCCCCAAAGGCTCCTTTAGTTCGCGTAGTTTTTCTCCAAATTGGCGTACAATTTCTCCTCTTAAAGGAGCAGGCTTTTTTCGCCAATGCTGAAAAGTTTCCGTAGCGGTGGACATCACTTTTTCATAGTCCTGTGCGGATGTTGTTCGGACTTGTCCAATAAGCGAACCATCCACAGGAGAATAGGAGGAGATGATATCACCAGAAGAAAAATTATTTGTTCCAGTAGAGGTTCCGTCGTTAATATCTTTAATCCCTAGTGCTTTTAAAGCATCATTAATTCCGAAGGTGGTAGCTATTTTTGACATTTTATAACTTTTTGATTGTGTATTGTTAGATTTTTACAAAGTTACGAATAATCATTCTTATCAAGATTCTTTTTGGATTACTGTAACCTTAAATATTTTCTCATTTTTAACTTCGTAAATAAGTACTAGTTCAATCACTTCGCCCTTGCCATTTCTACCTTCAATACTTTCATGATCAATGACCTTGTTTCCAAATACCGTTCTTGTGAGAATGGTGGAATGTAACTTTGGGGAATTGGTAAAAAGTGAACTATAAAATTCTTTGCATGCCTTTTCGCCCTTCATACTTATGGCGCCATCAGAAAAACTATGGAAAGTTACGTTGGTGTCCATGACGGACATAAATACTGCTATATTTCTATCATTATAACTTTCCAATGATTGCTGTACTACTTGTTCTGGGGTCATTAGTTGTGCATTTGATAAAATGGATGATAAGAAAGTAACAATCAGTATAATGGTAGGAATCGTTTTCATTTCAAAACAATTAGAATTATGGCTATGATCGCCGGTACTGCTTGAATATAGAAGATTTTTTTGCTTACGGTAAATGCTCCATATATACCAGCAATGGCAACACACCCCAAAAAGAAAAGAGAAATATTAGAACTCCAAGTAGCGTCTGTAATAAAGAACGTCCAAAAAAGTCCTGCAGCTAAAAAACCATTATATAGCCCTTGGTTGGCTGCCATCGACTTGGTCTGATTAAAAAGTTCTTTAGGAAAAGATCTAAATATTTTTGGTCCCTTAGTGGTCCAAGCGAACATTTCAAACCAAAGAAAATATATATGTAAAAAGACTATGAATGCTAAGAGTACTTTAATTATAATTTCCATTTAATTGTGTTTTACAAAGCGTTCATCCGTAGGCATAATTGTGTCGCAATTATCACAGGTCCGTAACGCTGTGGAGCCGTAGAAATATTTAAAATGGGCTAAAAAATCCTTTTCAATATCGTTTAGGGTAAAATAGGCCTCGTATAATTTATGGTTACAGTTGTCACAAAACCACAGCAGCCCATCGTCAATATTCATGTGAGATCGTTTTCTTTCTATGACTAAGCCAATAGAGTTTTCATACCTAACCGGTGAATGTGGAACTTTGGCGGGATGGAGGTACATATCTCCAGGACCTAGTGTCATAGTTCTTTTTTCTCCGTTTTCCTGAATATGAATTTCGATCTGACCTTCTAACTGATAAAAAAGTTCCTCTGTCTCATTGTAATGATAATCTTTTCTTGCATTGGGCCCTGCAACTACCATTACAATGTAATCTCCCGCATCTTTGTAAAGGTTTTTATTCCCAACAGGTGGTTTTAAGCTATCACGGTTTTCTTCGATCCAATTATTCAGATTAAAGGGTGGACTAATACGCATACTAAATATTTTAAGGTAAGTTAAAGAATAGTGCCAGTTGTACCTAAAAACTGAGGTATAAAAAAAGCCATCGGGTTTTCGAAAGCTTTTTAAGCACGATAAAATATCATTTTTATCTAGAAAATAGTTGTGTAAAGTAAAGATCTCCATCTTCCTTTTGTTTGAAGCCAATAGAGGAATGGGTATAGTTACCTTCAATATTTTACCTGTATCCTTCACTTTGCAGCCATGTTTCAAATACCTCCGCTATGGTGTCATAATTCTTTACAACGTTCTCGGCGCATAGGTGGTTCCAGTGTTCATAGAATTCTGTTCCGCACGTTTGGCAAAGTTGTCATGACTAGTACGCTGTTAAGAAATCATGTATTTGGAGTGTTGCCCTGCAAAATAGTTGGAAGCACTTTTAAATGTAGGTCTATTCAAATTTATGCTTAAACGATAGTTGTTAATTGTTTCGAATAATTCTGATTCCGTAGTGGAATGCATTGCTGTAGAAACTATGAACAGTTCATTTTTGGAATCGACAGCTTGTTCAAAATTCAATGATGTCAATTCATGCCTACTACAAGAGCTTATAAAAAAGGACAAAAAGGTAAAATAAATAAATAGAAGCCTCATTTCTCGGGGTTTGTTAAATCAATCTGGGGCGATTGTAATGGCAAACAGAGCAATACCCACCAAAACATCCTTTAAGTGTAAGGTAATTCTAGGTAAGTGCTACAATTATGTTTTAGGGGAGTTTATCGGTTAAATACATGCTTTTTTGTTGAATAGATACTAGGTTTTGGGCTGTAAATCACCTTTGGTCAAAGAAAAAATCAAGTTTGACGGTATTCAAAAACAGTACTACTGATGCATGGTTGATTTACAGCGATAAGAACCTAGATTACTGGTTAAATTGGTTATTCTTTATAAAAAAGCTGTGTAAAATAGAAGTCGCCATTCGGATCTTTTTTAACACTTACGGCGGTATGTGTAAAATCGCCTTCCATGGTTTTTTTATGACTAGAACTTTCGTACCAACCGGTAAATGCTTCTTGAGCATTGTCATAATCTTTAGCAACATTTTCTGCTACCATTTGGACTTCTACTTTGGAGGCAATGCTAGAGGCGCGCGCACTAAAATTATCATGACTAAGACTCCCTTTTGTAATCATATAATCCGTGTGGTTGTTAGCATATTCGTAGGCAATAGCGCTGAATTTTAATGGGTTAACCCCCAATTCAGATCTGTGAAAATTTACCAGGTCCAATACGTCTTGTTCTAATACTACTACGTTTGCTGCCTCAATAATGGGAGTATTTTCAATTGGGTCCGTAGAGCAGGAACCAAAAATCAATACAAACAAAACAAGGACAGCGTGTTGCGCTCTCATTTTCATATAGTGTTCTATTTGTAAGCAGGTTGCTCAACGCAGGGAAGTAGGTCTATAAGAAGTGGGTACTACTTTGTTCTCGTGTCAATAGGGGATATCGACATTGTAATATTAATTAAAATTTAGTCTGATACGATAAAAATTGTCTTTTTTTCGATGAAAGGACGAGAATTTAGGAATAACTACTTTTAAACCTTCTTTTAAGTAGTTTGACGACTATGGTGTCTCCTCTTTTTCAGGGGTGTCATCTCGCAGTATACTATCGAATACTAAGGCACCAATTTCTTTAATCGGATGATAAAGTGTCGATTCGTTTTTGGCTTCCTCGGAAACCAAGCCTAAGTTGTTATTGGCGCGGTCAAAGAAAACCAAAAGTGCTCCAAGGATTACGGCAACCTTAAGGGTGCCGAATAAACCTCCAGCAATTTTATTCAAAAGCCCCAATAGTACAATATTAGCTACTTTGGTGAGTAATTTTCCAGCAAAATGAACCGCTACTACAATGAGAATAAAGGTTAAGATAAACGCAGTAATATTTATATAACGTTCTTCCCAGTTCATTTGCTGGGTCAGGTAGTCCCCTGCGATATATGAAAAATGTATGGCCCCATAAATACCAGCAATTAGCGCTATGATAGAGGCTAGTTCTATAAGAAGACCATTTTTAAGCCCCTTCCATAATCCAAAAACGAGCAATAGTCCTAAAATTATGTCCAATATGGTCATTTCAAATCAGTTTAGAACAAATATAGAACATTGATTAGTACCTTTACTTTAACAAAAAAAATAGCTTAAAAGTAGAACATGGCTAGGGATACACAGTTAAAAGACAGATGGGGGGTTTTGGTAGCTAAGCTATCGGCACAATTTGCGGACGGAGATGTTTTAGAATTGGATGCCATTATATATTTGGTAGGCGTGCAAGAATTGGGTCAGTATCATAAAAAATATAAGAAAGACGATAAGCTGGATTTGATGCATATTGCTATCTGCAGGCTTTTGGAACCTTATGGTTATTATGATTTCGATTTTTTTGATGAAGATGGCTGGCCGCATTATACCATAAAAGAAGAATTACCTCCTTTAAAAGCCGGAGAGCAATCCGTTTTGATGAAACAGGCCATTGTGGACTATTTTCTAGAACGTGAATTTATAGTATAGAAATGAAAAAGCCCTACTATGCCGTAATATTTACATCTACTAGAACTTCTGGTGACCATGGGTATGGGGAAATGGCAAAAACTATGGAGGATTTGGCAAAACAACAGCCAGGTTTTTTGAGTTTAGAAAGTGCAAGAGATGATGTTGGTATTACCGTAAGTTACTGGGAAACCTTAGAATCCATTGCTAGATGGAAGGAGCACACCGAACATATTTTAGCTCAGACTAAAGGTAGGAAAGATTGGTACGAAAAGTACAGTGTTAGAATCTGCAAGGTTGAGCGCGAGTATCATATTTCTAAGGATATGATAGAGTAAGGTCTCAATTTGATATTAATCTCTAGCTAGTTTAAAGTGCGGGTCGCTATCGTCTTTTGAATTGGTCTTTTTTAAAGTTATATTTAAATTCTTATCAATTTAAGTATGGCAAAAAAATATATTGTTTCGTTAGACCAAGGAACGACCAGTTCCAGGGCACTTCTTGTAGATGAAAAAGGGGAAATACAAGGAATGGTCCAGAAGGAGTTCAAACAGATTTTTCCAAAACCAGGCTGGGTAGAGCACGATGCCAAAGAGATTCTGTCTTCTCAGTTGGGAGTCCTAAATCAACTATTGGAAGAACAGAAGGTAGATCCCTCAAATATTAGTGGGATTGGCATCACCAACCAACGTGAAACAACAGTAGTATGGGACAGGCATACTGGAGAACCTGTTTACAATGCTATCGTATGGCAAGACAAACGAACCGCAAATATTTGTGAACAGCTAAAAAGAGAAGGACTTACGGAGCATGTTAGAAAAACGACTGGTCTGGTTATAGATTCCTATTTTTCTGCTACCAAGGTGAAATGGATTTTGGATAATGTATCAGGCGCAAAGGCCAAAGCAGAAAACGGAGATCTGTTGATGGGAACCATAGATACTTGGTTGGTGTGGAATATGACCAAAAACAAAAAACACGTAACCGATTATACGAATGCCTCACGGACGATGATCTACGATATTGTCGACTTAAAATGGGACAAACGCTTGCTAAAGGAGTTGGAAATTCCTGAACAGATGCTACCAGAAGTAAAACCTTCGGCATATCATTTTGGGGATTATGAGATTGAGGGTATAAAAATTCCTATCGCAGGAATTGCGGGGGATCAACAAGCGGCCTTGTTTGGTCAGGCTTGTTTTTCAAAAGGAATGGCAAAGAATACTTATGGTACGGGTTGCTTTATGTTGATGAATACCGGAGAACGGCCTCAATTTTCCAAAAACGGATTGTTGACTACTATTGCTTATGGATTAGGGGGAAAGGTGTATTATGCATTAGAAGGCAGTGTTTTTATTGCTGGAGCCGCAATTCAGTGGCTTAGAGACGGACTCGAAATTATACAGGACGCAAAAGAAACTGAGGCGTTGGCAGATTCTGTTAAAGGGGAGAGTTCCGTTTACGTTGTTCCCGCTTTTGCCGGTCTAGGAGCGCCGCATTGGGATATGTATGCACGTGGTGCCATTTTTGGTCTAACCCGAGATACGGGAAGAGCTCATTTGGCAAAGGCAACTTTGGAATCATTAGCTTATCAGACCAAGGATATTTTAAAGGCGATGGAGGACGACTCCGGACTACAGCTACATAACCTTCGGGTAGATGGTGGTGCGTGTGCGAATAATCACTTAATGCAGTTTCAGGCAGATATTTTGGATACCGAAGTACACCGCCCAGAAGTCATTGAATCTACAGCTATGGGTGCTGCATTCTTAGCCGGAATTCAAGTAGGACTTTGGACACAATCGGACATAGACCAGAATAGGCCAATGAACCGTATTTTCAAGCCTACTTTTGATCGGGTAAAAAGAAAACGCCTATATGCAAATTGGAAGAAAGCTGTAGCACGTTCCAAAGGTTGGGAGGAAAGCTAAATAAAGTAAGAAAAGGAATTTGAGGGCTAAGGAAGTGAAGAACATGGTACACCTCTAAAATTATGGAATAAAAGTTATGAAGGGTATTGAATTTTCAAATCTTAAAAGAGGGAATACTATTGAGAAACTCTCCAAGGAACAGTTTGATCTCGTGGTAATAGGTGGGGGAATAACCGGTGGTGGTATTGCTTTGGATGCCGCATCAAGAGGGCTCAAAGTCGCCTTGGTAGAAAAAAATGATTTTGCATCAGGCACCAGTAGTAAGTCTACTAAACTCATTCATGGTGGACTCCGGTATTTAAAACAGTTCGATTTTTGGTTGGTGAAGGAAGTGGGTTCGGAACGGGCAATCGTTCATAAACTAGCGCCACATTTAGTATTGCCAGAAAAAATGCTTCTGCCCTTAATAGAAAATGGGTCGTACGGAAAATGGCTTACTTCTGTAGGATTAAAAGTATATGATATTTTAGCTCAGGTAACAGGGGAAGATAAGCGCCAAATGCTAAAAAAAAAGGAAGCTTTGAAACTAGAGCCTTTATTGCCTAAAAAAATTTTAAAAGGTGCTGGCTACTATGCGGAGTATCGAACGGATGATGCGAGACTTACTATAGAAAACATTAAGACTAGCCTACAATTTGGAGCAACGGCATTAAATTATACTGCAGTTACAAATTTTATATATACTGATGAAAAAGTATCAGGTGTCATCGTAAAAGATGAACTTTCAGGAGATTCATTCAATATCAATTCCAACTATGTAATTAGTGCTGCCGGGCCATGGGTAGATGAGCTACGAAGCGTTAATAACTCTAAAAAGGGAAAACGATTACATCTTACCAAAGGGGTGCATTTGGTGTTTCCGTTTGAGAAACTTCCGGTAAAACAATCCGTATATTTTGATGTTCCTGATGGGAGAATGATGTTTGCCATTCCCCGTGGTAAAGTAACTTATGTGGGTACTACCGATACAAATTACAATAATGACAAGGACTATGTAAGAACCGATTTGGCTGATGCAATTTACCTGCTTTCCGCGGTAAATAATATGTTTCCTAAAATTAATTTGGAGATGGCAGACATCATTTCCTCATGGGCGGGTTTACGACCCTTAATACATGAAGAAGGCAAGTCCGCTTCTGAACTATCTCGTAAGGACGAAATATTCACCTCCAATACTGGACTTATTAGTATCGCAGGCGGGAAACTTACGGGTTATCGTAAAATGGCAGAACGGGTGGTGGATCAAGTTGCCAAAAATATGGAGGAAGAATATGAAGCTAAATTAAAACCTTGTACTACCGAAGACATCCCACTTTGCGGGAATGAGTTTAAAAAATATAAGCACGTTAAAAAGTATATTTCAGAAATATATGAGCGTATTAAAACGGATGGTTTTACCGAGTATGATGCCTGGTTCTTAGTTACCAATTACGGAAAACAAACCGAAACCATTTTGGAGCAATATAAAGTAAGGAAAGAAAAAAATAATCCTACCAAACTAATTTTAGCAGAACTTCAATTTGGGATTACGTTCGAAATGGTCCATAACCCAATGGATTTCTTCATCAGAAGAACAGGAAGGTTATACTTTGATATTGAAAATGTACGCACCTATATGGAGCCTGTGTTAAAAGAATTCAAAACCATTTTTAAAGTCGACGATGCTCAAATCTTAGATTGGAAAGAAGCCTTACAAAAGGAAATGAAGGAGCATTCGGACTTTTCTATGGAACGGGCTTAATCCAAGTTATCTGTCAATTCCTTAAAAAGTCGCTTGGCATTTCCATTCTTGTATAGAATTTCATAGACGGTATTTATAATAGGTGTTTTAGATTTTTTTTCCAATTTTTCCATTAAAAGATGAGCACTTTTGGTGGCGTAATAACCTTCTGCAACCATGCTCATTTCCATCTGTGCGCTTTTAACGGTGTACCCTTTTCCGATCATATTCCCGAACATTCGGTTGCGGCTAAAGGTAGAGTAGCCCGTTACTAGGAGATCTCCCAAATAGGCAGAGTTATTTATGTTACGCTTCATTTTGTGTACCTTTTTTATAAAGCGTTTCATTTCACGTATGGCGTTGCTCATCAGCACACTTTGAAAGTTATCTCCATAACCCAATCCGTGAGCAATACCCGCTGCAATGGCGTAGATATTTTTAAGCATGGCGGCGTATTCGGTTCCAATAATATCGTCGGAAATCTTGGTTTTAATATAATCGCTTTTTAAAGCATTGGCTACTAACTCGGCTTTCTGCGAATCTGCGCAGGCCAAGGTTAAATAGGAAAGTCGCTCCAAGGCTACTTCCTCTGCATGACAAGGACCGGTAAGCACGCCAATTTTTTCGAACGGAACATCATATTCTCTATGAAAATGCTCGCCAACAATAAGCCCAGATTCTGGAACAATGCCCTTAATAGCGGAAAAGATGATTTTACCCTCAAAGGAAGCAGTCAATTTTTCTAGTTCAGTATTTAAAAAGGCCGAAGGGATTGCAAAAATAAGCACATCATAGGTGCTTACGGTACTGTTAATGTCAGAGGACAAATCTAAGAGCGCTACTGGAAATTCTACCGAGCTCAAATAGTTTGGATTGTTCCTTTGGGTTTTAATATGCTTAATGGCATCCGTATTCCGCATGTACCATCCAACTTTACGACCATTTCCTGTTAGCATCTTTACTATGGCAGTTGCCCAGCTTCCTCCTCCTAAAACCGCAAATGTCTTTTCGTTCTTCATGGCTTAAAAATAGGTATTCAAAACCATCGGGCAAACATAAGAATGTTAATGTCTGATAATCAGTAATATATATATTTTGGCATGGTGCTTGTTTTGTATAAAGGGAATTATTAAAACCGAATAACATGAAAACAATAAAACTACTTCTTGGATATGCACTGTTAGCAACCACCTTGGTATCTTGTTATGCGGATGTGCTTATAGAGGACGATTTTATAGCCGAATCCGCTTTTAATACGGATCAAGTTTTACAATCCTACGACCTTTGGTATGTAGATATTAATAAAACCCGTGGTAATGGGGAAGTCCCTTTTTTACAACGTGCTTTTACCATCTCTTTTGATAGGGGAGCGGTTTACGCCAATAACAATATTGTAGGTATTGGGAAGACCGGTGGTGGCTTGGGGATAGATGTAGGGTACTACAGTACCTTGCGTGGCGTGGTGGAGATTGATCATGATGTGGACGGACTTTGGTTATTGGAAGTATATGCCTTAAACAATAATACTATTGAATTATTAGATACAAGATCTAACACTTCGTATGTATTACGTGGGTTCCAAAGCAACAATTTTGATTATGATATGGTATTTTATGACAACATCAACTATTTCATGCAAGAGTATGATGCTTGGGAGAAATCCTATGCCAGTGAAGAAGGTATCTTGAACGATTTTGACGATGAAAATTTTTTACAGTTTCTACCTGAATTTTTTCGTTCTTCCATAGATGCGCCAAATACTTCGTTAGGAAACCTAAGGTGGGATTATGAAGGTGATTTTCAAGTGTATGATGTTGCTGGAGATCAAAGTTTAAAGACATTGACTTTGGATTATGATTTTATGGGAACCGATTATTTTGAACTCTATGTAATCAATGATAGCACAATAGAACTCTTCCACCCAGATAGTGGCACTGTATACGAGTTTAGGGGTAGAGGATACCAACAGTATCTCAAATCAGGTAAAGGTACTGTAGATAAAAAAAGAACGAAATCGGAAAACCCGATTATGAATGTAAAGCGAAAAAGAAAATAATATAATATAGTTTTTAGGTTGGTTGCAAGTTGCCTTTGTCTAAATGGATGAAGGCAACTTTATTTGGATACTAACGTAAAACTTTAAAATGGTCCAATTTTATATCGTCTAAACCTTTATCATCAAAAGGATATTCTAAATCATCTTGTATATTATACAAAGAAATAAGTATAAATTCTGTAAGTATCACTACAAAATACACAGCGAAATGATTATCGTTTTGTCCTATGTTGAATATTATGGTAGGTGCATAAATTAGTGGGAAAACATAAATAAATACTTTACAGTAGGCCTTTAAGCTAACCGGTGTTCTATGAACATGAATTCCGTTAAGGTTATCAACGGCTTCATGCAAGTCACAAAGATATTTAAATAATTTATCCTTTAAACTTTTTGGTATAGTCTCTCTTTTCTCCAAAATAAAACCATATACTTTATCAATTTCGGCATCCAGATCTGTAATATTCCCTTCGTCACTTTTTAAATGTTTCAAGGTCTTATCCTCTATGTTTTGAATCAATAATTTTAATGTTATTTCTTCTTCTGTTTTTAAGTTGCTTGTCGTAATAAAATAAGAGAGTGTTTTCATGGCACTCCTGTACTGACTCAAATGCTCTAAGGCTTTTTCTCGTCTTCTAAACGATCCTCTTATGGTAAATACAAGAGGAAAAATAATGGCTATGCTTAGCAAGGTCAAATCAACATTAAAATAAATTTCAAAGTGATAACAAAGAAAAACGGCAGCAACGGAAATAGCCACCACTATTAGTGTTCTATAATTTAGAGAAGAGAGATAGAGTTTAATAATTTAATTTTTAATACTTTACAGGTAAAGTTAATAGAAAATGAGTAAGATACAAACTAAACTAGGACTCCTAACGCTTTGTATTTTTTTGTCACTTACATGTTTTGGTCAAAAGGATGGTAAAAGCAAAAAGCTAGGCAAGGTATCTAAGTTGTTTGTTACACAAACTGTGCTTCCTGTGGAGTTATCTTATAGCAGTAGAGACCTTAAAAGACATACTAACGATAGTACTTATTTGGATATTGAACTAAAGTATACGGATGTTGAGTATACTATGACAACACTTCCTGTAAGAATTAGGGCTAGAGGCAATTTTCGACGTAAGAACTGTTATTTTGCTCCTGTAAAATTGAAGCTCAAAAAAGAAGATGCGAAAGGAACACTCTTTAAGGGAAATAAGGAATTAAAGTTGGTCTTACCCTGTTTAAACGAGAAGGATGCAAATGATAATGTCATTAAGGAATTATTAGCTTACAAACTCTATGAGGTGGTTTCCAAATATCATTTTAAAACCCGATTATTGGAACTTAGCCTTGATGAATCTAGAGGCAAAAAAGTAATTAATCATAATGTCAAAGCCTTTTTTATTGAAGATATAGATGAGTTAGAGGACAGATTTGGGGGTAAAAAGCTAAAAACAAATGTGCATCCCCTGCAGCAAGATTCTTTGTATTCGATACGAAACGCTTTTTTTCAATTCATGATTGGAAATACCGATTTTTCTACCGGTTATCAACACAACCAGAAAATTTTATTTGTAAATGGTTTTTCAATTCCTATTCCCTACGATTTTGATATGTCGGGATTATGCGATGTTAGTTATTCTGTTGTTTCACAAATAGCAGGGAAAGAGTTGCCTCTAGAGTCGGTTACCGATCGTTTATACAGGGGCTTTAAAAGATCTGATGCTACCATGAACTTTATAAGGGATGAGTTTTTGGAAAACCAAGTTAAAATGATGGAGATTGTCGATGCCCATAAAGTTTATTTTGACCATCCTACAGAGTTTGCAAAATGTAAAAAGTATCTTATGGAGTTTTTTGTTATTTTAGGGAGTCCCACCAAGTTCAAAACTGAAATTTTGGATACTAGAAGGATAAAATAAATACTATTTGTATCTTATTTTTCAAATAACTCTATAAGTGGTTTTCCTTGTGATGCACTCGGCAAGGGAATGTTTAAAAACATGGAAAGACTAGGAGCTATGTCAATTGGATTTACGGCTCTTACAGATTCCCCTTTAGGAATACCGGCACCCATCCAAACTAGGGGCACTTGCGTGTCATAGGTATATCCTGAACCATGTACCGTTCCATTTACCTTTTCTACGGCTATATTAGGGTTGGGATGTATTATAGTGCCAGAAGTATAGGTAACAATTACATCTCCAGACCGTTTGGCGAAATACCCATTCTGAATTGTTTTTCGAATTCCCTCCTCGTATACCTGCGTTTGGAGGTCATTTGCAGTAAGAGCTAACGACACTTCGGGCAAGGTCATTAGGAAGTTAACAGCCTCTTTTTGCACTACGGGAAAAGTTAGTTTGTTTTCGTCAATAGTTGATTTTTTGAGATATAGATTATTCCCGTTTACCGTATTTACCCATGAACCATTTCCATATTTTTTATCCAAAAAAGCCTCCAGTTGGCGAGCATCACCAGTAGTGCGGGCAATGGCCGCGTCAAGTTTGTTTTCTTCTAGTAAAGACACATTTTGGATAGCGCCGTGATCGGCGGTTAGAAATAAGGTATACTTACCTTTCCCAACCTTCGCATCCAATGCGGCAAAGAGTGTGGCTAAGTCTTGGTCTAGTCTTAGAAAAATATCCTCCATTTCTACGGACTGTGGGCCAAATGTATGCCCCACCACGTCCGGTACGGAGTAGCTAATATTTAGAAAATCTGTTTCATCATCCATTCCCATTTTCTCTTCCTGTAAAGCGGTGATGGCAAATTCTGTGAGTAAGGTATTTCCTTTTGGGGAAATCCATAACAATTGAAATTCGGTTCCTTTCGCCTTATACTTTTCTCTCATAGACTTAAAATTATAAGGAAATGTAGGACTAGATTTTCCGCCTAGAGATGGCTCAAAAGCATTATCATCTGTTGCGCTTGCAGTATAGGTGGCTACAGGATAGAGTGTGTTCCAGGTTTCGTTCAAATACGAATTAGATTTTTCTTGCGTATTGAATTTACGCACCCAATTTGGAATTTTCTTCATGTAAAAGCTACTACTAACAAAATAACCCGGGCTAGATTCCCAATCATGCCAATAGGCAGCATCTGCAGTTTTTCCACCTGGTAGAATAGCACCCCTGTCTTTTATGGAAATACTAATTACTTTCGCTTTAAAGTTGCTGGCGAGTTTTAGCTCATCAGTAATTGTGGAGCTCATCATTTTTTTTGGAGAAACCCCATAAGGGTTTTCGGTTACGGAACCTACAATTTGTTCATTTGAATCGGAAACATTTCCTGTAACGGACTTTGTTTCCCTGTCATACCAAGAATTACCAATAATACCATGATAGGCGGGTGTTGTCCCGGTATAAATGGATGCATGACCCGGTGCTGTTTCAGAGGGTATATAATTTACATTGGTATTTTTAAAGTTAAACCCTTCTCTTAGGAGTCTTTTAAATCCGTCTTCTCCATACCGGCTTTGATATTTATATAGGTAGTCTGCCCTCATTTGGTCTATCACTATTCCAACCACAAGCTTGGGTTTTGGATTGGTTTGGGCTCCACTTTTAAATGTAAAACCTAAGAGAGAAAATAGGAAAAAATAAAACAGTTTTTTCATGATATAATTTTTACAAGGGGAAAGTCTCTTATTTGGTCTTGTTCAAAGCAAAAAACTTTCAGGAATAAGATAGAAAAAAGAAATGTATAGGTGCTAAATAAAGATCATTTTTTATGAGTTGGAAGTAGATAGTTTCTTCTTAAAGGCAGATGGGTTCTCTCCTGTAAGTTTTTTAAAGCTTCTATTAAAGTATGAAAGACTTTCAAATCCGCATTCATAACAAGTTTCACTTACATTTTTCCCCGACATAAGAAGACGTTTTGCCTGACTGATCCGGTATTGGTTCAAAAAAGAGATAAACGTACTTCCAGTGGCCTTTTTAAAATACCTGCAAAAAGCTTCCTTGGTTAGATTACAGGTAGATGCTACCTCTGCTAAAGAAATTTTATTTTTATAGCGCTCATCTATTAAGGCGTAAATGTGTCGTATACGCTCTTGCTCTTTTTTATTGTACTTGTTTATATACGGTTTCGTATGGAGAAGTTCAAATTCTTTACTTCCAGAGAGTTGTTTTAAGATGCTAATTATAGTCATAAAAAAAGCATAGGGTTCCAAAAGATATAAGGTTTTTAAAAGTGCTCCAACCTCTTTTTTAGTTTCTCCGTAAAAAGCGATACCGTATTTAGACAGCTCTAGTAAACTGTCTATTTGTTTTAATTCTGGTAATGCCTCGAGTATATTTTCTTTAAAGAAAGGTTTTATATGAAGTACCTCTTTCGTATAGGTGCTTGTGACGCCATGGTCAAAATTTAGATGAGGTATATTGGCACCTATGAGCACTAAGTCAGAATCTTTAAATTCAGATATGTGGTCTCCTACGTGTCTTTTTGCACTTGCTCCTTCTATATAGACTAGCTCCAATTCTGGATGAAAATGCCAGTAGAAAAGATGATTCAATTTTGGGTCGTGCAATAGCCTAAAAGGGCTTTTGGAATCTGGTGCTATGGTCTCCAATTGAATTTTCATAGGCTTGTTTCCAACAAATGATTCTTAGTTAAAGAGTTTTAAAATTTAACAAAAATGACTAATATAAATAAATATAAGATCAAAAATATCAATATAGTTCAAATTAGAGTCAATATCAAGGTAGTTTTGGAATTTGTTTATGTATAATTTTATTCTATTAATTTTAATTATTTAAAAATAAGAATGATATGGAGCAACCAACCAATAAGTTGGAAATGGCCAATACCGCACACGAGGAAATCCCTGGAAACCCGTCTACAGCAACTAGCAGTAAACAGCGTTTGAATGACCGTTCCAATAGTAAGTTTTTGCGCGTGCTTAGTGAAGATGATTGGCAGTTTTGGAAACACAATGGATTCATAATTATAAAGAATGCTGTATCTAAAGAGCAAGTCAAAAGAACAGCAGATTTTATCTGGAAATTTGACGAGAAGAATAAAAATGATAAAACCACATGGTACGCTCCGCCAAGGGCAGAAATGGAGATGAAGGAATTAGCGGGCACAGGTATGGTTGAGGTATACAACCATCAAGTACTATGGGATAACCGACAATCAAAAAGGGTTCACGATGCCTTTTCGGATATTTGGGGTACGGAAAAACTGTGGGTAACTATAGACAGAGCCAACCTTAACTTCCCACTACCTTCTGGAGCAAAAAGTAAAGGTTTTATCCATTGGGATTATGACCCAGAAACTCGTCCTCAAAATGTTCAAGGTGTTCTTGCTTTAGAAGACCAGATCGATGAGGATATGGGTGGGTTTCAATGTATTCCTTGGTTGTATCGCAATTATAATACTTGGAAAAAGTCTCAACCTGAAGACCGGGATCATTTTCTCCCAGATATTTCTGGTTTGGAAGAACATTTGGTAAAAGTAAAGATGCAGGCTGGCGATTTGCTTATCTTCAATAGTTTACAACCTCATGGCATACGGCCAAATATTTCCAAGGATAAAGTGCGTGTGGCGCAGTATATCTCCATGATGCCGGCAGAAGAGGAAAATGAAGACTTAAAGAACTGGCGTATCCACTCTTGGAAAAATAGGGTAGCGCCGAAAGGATATGCTTTTCCTGGAGACCCAAGAAATTGGGAAAAGATGAAATATGGTACTGCAAAATTATCGACTTTGGGAGAGAAATTGCTGGGGTTAAAGTCGTGGTAAGTTGCTAAATCGTTAATAATCATAAGCTTTCTGTCAGTGTCGCCAAATAATACTATTTTTGCGCCCTCTAAATCATAAGGTGTGCGCAAGTATTTTAATTTATTCGATTTCAAACAAAAAGTAGACTACAAAACGGAAATACTTTCAGGGATTACCGTGGCACTTGCTTTAGTTCCAGAAGCTATTGCTTTTGCCCTTATTCCTGGTTTCTCCCCCTTAACGGGACTGTATGCTGCTTTTATTTTGGCACTGGTCACTTCTATCCTCGGGGGTCGTCCAGGGATGATATCTGGTGCAACAGGTGCGGTTGCGGTCATCTTTGTAGGATTGATATTGGAATTAAAGCGAAATTTCCCTGGTATTGAACCTGAAACAATTCTTAATTATGTTTTTGCTACCGTAATTCTGGCAGGTGTACTTCAAATACTTGCAGGTGTATTACGCTTGGGTAAATTCATACGCTTAGTGCCGCATCCTGTAATGTTTGGGTTTGTTAACGGATTGGCCATTATCATCTTTATGGCACAGTTTCCTAATTTTTATCAAAAAGGAACGGAAAACCTGCTTATTGGAAGCCCTATGTATGTAATGTTAGGACTTACTTTGTTGACTATGTTGATTATTTGGGGTCTTCCCAAACTCACCAAAACTGTACCATCCTCATTGGTGGCTATCGTTGTAGTTTCTGCCATTGTTATTGGTTTTGGGGTAGAAACACTTACGGTTGCAGATACTATGCGAGAGGGCGAGACAATCAAAGGAGGGTTTCCGCCTTTATCCATACCACAGTTACCTTTTACTTGGGAGACATTTATGATTATTATTCCATATGCAGGAATCGTGGCAGGGGTAGGACTAATAGAAAGTTTACTGACTTTGAACATCATAGACGAAATTACCGATACCCGTGGAAGTGGGAATAAGGAATGTGTAGCACAGGGAACGGCCAATATTCTTTCTGGCTTTTTATCTGGTATGGGTGGTTGTGCCATGATCGGTCAGAGTTTAATTAATACGTCCTCCGGTGCGAGGGCCCGTTTATCTGGAATAACAGCTGCCATAATGCTCTTAGTCTTTATCATGTTTGGCTCTAGTCTTATAGAACAGTTGCCTATGGCAGCTTTGGTTGGTTTAATGTTTATGGTCGCCATTGGAACATTCGAATGGGCGAGTTTTAAAACCTTTGGTAAAATGCCAAAATCTGATGTAGTGGTAATGGTACTAGTTACTTTGATTACAGCAATCACCCACAACTTGGCTGTTGCTGTATTATTGGGAGTTATTATTTCTGCCTTGGCCTATTCTTGGGAAAACGCAAAACGTATTCGGGCTAGAAAATTTGTTGATGATAATGGTGTAAAGCATTATGAAATCTACGGACCTTTATTTTTTGGTTCTACCGCACTATTCACAGAAAAATTCGATGTACCCAACGATCCGGATGAAGTAATTATCGATTTTAAAGAAAGTCGTGTTGCGGATATGTCAGGTATTGAGGCGCTAAACAAGATTACCGAGCGCTATGCTAAAATAGGGAAGAAGGTGCATTTGCGCCATTTGAGTAAGGACTGTATTCGACTATTAGCAACTGCAGAAGATATTATAGAAGTGAATGTAATAGAAGACCCTACCTATAAAGTAGCTGTAGACTCCAAATAGGTAAAGGTGCTAACCGTATTGGGTTTAGTCGGGCTTAACTCGAAAAGTGATTTTTCGATTTGTAATGATACTCGCATTTATATTCATGGTTACGTTTCCAATGTCGCATAATTTGCTTGTGTCGGTAAAAGACATACTACATATGGAAGGTAGTGCCGTTCCACTGTTGTCCATAAACCGTCCTACAATTAGAGAGCTGGATAAGGCAGTATTTAATGGTGAGTTTGGGGGCGCTACATTGTAAGTGCTAAGGGTTCCATTAGCGGTATAGTTAATTTCTCCTGTAACTTGATCGTATTCTATCGCATAGGGCATATTCCCCCCAAGGAAAGCACCTAAGGTTTGTGTAAAGGTCGCCGGTAAACCTGTTGTTCCATTTATGACATTTAGTGTTATACCGAGTCCATTTGCTGAGATATGGAAAACTCTAAAATTACCTGCAGTAACAATATCAGCCGTGCCTTCTTGGTCTCGATATTCAAAATTAACTAGAAAGCTTTCAAAATTAAAAATACCTCCGGTATTGGGTACCACAAAATCTAATCCTGCACTACCACCAGCTCCGGAGCCAATTCGTATTCCGCAATCGGTTTGTACGGCATTCGGGTTTATGGAGGATGCATT
>RCND010000550.1_pt1 | contig 21371 bp, 15 predicted proteins | sample 2041351 | NCBI WGS metagenome assembly RCND01 (sample SAMN09708230, study PRJNA481090) | Marine sediment metagenome, whole genome shotgun sequencing project. | biome: marine sediment; feature: ocean; material: sediment; isolation source: Sewage treatment plant 12B marine sediment (STP12B) ... | reverse complement strand
ATCGAAGGCAAGATCCTTGATACTGTCAGGCACGCAATCGACCTCGGGACGCCTGGTTGTGCCTGCAGGAGGCACATTGATATAGCTGAAGTCGGGTTGATCTCCCGGTCGTGAAATAGGCTCGGGCACCTGCAGGCTCAGGGGTTTGGATTCGGTCATTACAGGTTTACTCCAGTACTGTTTTTATGTTGTCTATGCACAATTTTAAAACAAACGCGTTTTGATTTGATAAGCCAGGGCATATATTAACGCTTATTCGACATCAATGACGCCCGCGCATCGCGTCTCAAATTTGCATGGCTTGTCAATTGGTTCGTAAGGTGGGTAACTTGTTACCCACGATTCACCAGTCGGATTGCTTATATACCCTTGGGTAGCACGTTACCCATATACCCGTGGGTAACAAGTTACCCACCCTACGACAATGGGGGTTTTGAACACCTATATCCATACACTAAACTGACTTTGTATGTCACACTTCCGGTTACCTGATCACTGACCTGTCCGATCAAATTATAAGCTGTAAACATTGGCGAATCTGAATATGAACCTGAACAAAGTCAAGAACCTGATCGAAGAACGGCAGATAGCCACTATCGATCTCAAATACGCCGACCTGGTCGGTAACTGGTACCACATTACATTTCCAGCCAGAAGACTGGATCATGTACTCACACACGGTATTCCGTTCGACGGTTCCAGTATTCCGGGAATGAAGTCGGTGGAATCCGGGGACATGGTGCTCCTGCCTGATCCTTCAACAGCGATTCTCGATCCCTTTGCACAGAATCAAACCCTGAGAATGTTGAGTTATATCTGTGATGCCGACACCAGGGCGGGGGTGAATAAGGACCCACGAACTGTCGCCAATCGTGCCCAGGAGTATATGGTTGCCAGTGGCATAGCGGACACCTCGCTGTGGGTGCCGGAATTTGAGTTCTATCTGTTCAATGAAGCCGTCATCAACAACGGCAAATACAGCGCTGGTTATAAATTCACTTCGGCGGAGAACAAGGATGACCTGCCTGGTGGCTACCTGGATTCAGATGGAACGGCAGTGGCCCATCGCAAGGGTTATCACATAGATACACCATTTGATAAATATGCAGAGGTGCGTGAAGAAATGGTCCGCTTGATCGAGGGTGTCGGTTGCCCGATTCGGTATCACCATCACGAAGTTGGACTTTCCGGTCAACAGGAGATCGAAACCGAGTTGATTCCTTTCGAGATCATCACCGACAAGATGATGTATGTGAAAGACATTATTCATAATTGTGCCTTGAACAACGGCCTGACAGCGACATTTATGCCCAAACCACTGTACGACGAACCGGGTAATGGCATGCATTTTCACATCCAGTTACTCAAACAGGGTAAAAACGTATTCTACGAGAAAGGCGGTTACGCTGATCTTTCAGAGCAGGCCTTGTGTTTTATCGGTGGAATCCTCAAACATGGTCGTGCGCTGACTGCCCTTACCAACCCGAGTACCAACTCCTATAAACGTCTGCTGCCTGGCTTCGAAGCGCCGGTCAAACTCTTTTTTGGTGTGGCCAATCGCAGTGCAGCCATACGTATTCCAAAATACGCCACCTCTGAAGCTGCAAAGCGCATTGAATTCCGTACAGGCGACGGTACCTGCAACTATTACCTGGCGATGAGTGCTTTGTTAATGGCAGGATTGGATGGCATAAAAAACAGGATTCTTCCAAGCGAGCATCATGGTTTTGGTCCATATGATGACAATATATTTGACTGGAGTGAGGATAAGCAGGCAGAGCTGACTTCAATCCCGGCATCATTGGAAGAAGCGCTGGAAGCACTTGATGACGATCACGACTTTTTATTGGAAGGTGGCGTGTTCAGCACTGAATTGATAAAAAGCTGGGCTGAGGAAAAAATGAAGGAAGTGGTTGCCGTGCGCAATCGACCGCACCCGTTTGAGATGAACCTGTACTACAACCTCTAACAAAAAGAACGTTCATTGTGTCCGTAGGGTGGGTAACTTGTTACCCACGCGGTACTTGAAACGATCGCGCCGCACATCCATGTGCTCAATCGCGATATACCGTTCATACCCCAGGGCACCCTCTCGACCGGTTCCCGGCCTCACCTTGTCCTGAACATAACCCACCCTTGTACAAAAACATACAACACCGCGATTTAAATCGAATTCTAAAAGTTTGTGCTTGTATGCCTAAAAAGGTGATAATACAGGGTTTGTTTGACATCAAATTTACCGGCCAAACCAATACTCAACGGAAACACTATGAGCAAGACGATGTACGAAAAAATCTGGGACTCACACTTGGTTCATCATGAGCCCGGGCAGGCCCCAATTATCTATGTAGACCGACACTTAATGCATGAAGTGACGAGTCCGCAGGCCTTTGAAGGTCTTAAGCTGGAAGGTCGCAAGGTGCGCAATCCTCGCAGTATCCTCGCGACACTGGATCATTGTGTTCCTACCAGGAATCGTCATCTGCCAATAGCCGACCCGGTCGCAAGAAAACAGGTCGATACCATGATCGAAAACTGCAAGGTTCATGGTCTGAATTTGTATGACATGGATAGCCCCAATAATGGCGTTATCCATATCGTTGTGCCCGAGCACGGATTTGTACACCCGGGCATGGTGACGGTGTGTGGTGACAGCCATACAGCGACCCATGGTGCATTTGGTGCACTCGCTTTTGGCATTGGTACATCCGAGGTTGAACACGTGATGGCCACCCAGACCTTGCCACAGGAAAAATCAAAGTCACTGCTGGTGAAAGTCGACGGTGAACTGTCGGAGTTTTGTACGGCGAAAGACATTGCCCTGGCTGTTATCGGCAAAATCGGCACGGCGGGTGGCAATGGTCACGTGATTGAATTTGCCGGAGAAGCGGTGCGTGCATTGTCGATGGAAGGACGTATGACACTGTGCAACATGGCCATTGAAGCGGGTGCCAGGGCAGGCCTGGTGGCACCGGATCAAAAAACCTATGACTATCTCGAAGGCAAGGAGTTTGCTCCCAAAGGCGATGACTGGGAACTGGCAGTGAGTTATTGGAAGAGCCTGCCATCTGATGATGATGCGCAGTTTGATAACACTGTGGTTTTGCAGGCGGCGGATATTGCCCCGCAGGTATCCTGGGGGACATCTCCTGAACAGGTTGCTCCCGTCACCAGCACGGTGCCTGATCCTGCCAGCTACACGGACAGCAACAAGGCGTTGGCCTGTGAAAGTGCACTGAGTTATATGGGGCTTGAAGCAGGTACGCCCATCACCGATATCGCGATTGATTATGCTTTCATTGGTTCGTGCACCAATGCCCGGATAGAGGATTTTCGTTCCGCTGCAAAAGTTGTCGACGGAACCAAGGTGGCTGAGGGAGTGACTGCCATCGCGGTACCTGGCTCGTACCATGTAAAAGCGCAGGCAGAAAAAGAAGGCCTGGACAAGATCTTTATTGATGCGGGTTGGGAATGGCGTGACCCGGGTTGCTCCATGTGCCTGGCCATGAATGATGACCAGCTCCAGATTGGCCAGCGCTGTGCCTCCACCTCGAACCGGAATTTCGAAGGACGCCAGGGCAAGGGTGGCAGAACCCACCTGGTTTCACCCGCCATGGCTGCCGCTGCCGCCTCCGCAGGTCATTTTGTAGATATTAGCAATTGAGCCTGCAACCTAACAGATTTATGGATTGAAAAAAGACTATGGAAGCTTACAAGAATCACCAAAGTATCGCGGCACTGATGAACCGCAATAATGTGGATACCGACCAGATTGTACCCAAGCAGTTCCTGAAAAAAGTGGAGCGCACCGGTTTCGGCGCTCACCTGTTTCATGATTGGCGTTTTAATGCCGACGGAAGTGATAACCCGGAATTCGAATTGAACAAGCCCGCCTTCAAGGATGCCAGGATACTGGTCACTGGTGATAACTTTGGTTGTGGTTCCTCACGTGAACATGCACCCTGGGCGATTGCTGATTATGGGTTTAACACCATCATCTCTACCAGTTTTGCAGATATTTTTTACAATAACTGTTTCAAGAACAGCATCCTGCCACTGGTCGTTGATGCAGCCAAACTGCAGGCGCTGATGGGCGAGGTTGCCGCAGATGAAGGTGTACAGTTTGTTGTTGACCTGGAAAACCAGACGGTTTCAACGCCTGCGGGAAATGACTTTGACTTTGAAGTCGAAGCGTTCCGCAAACACAATATGATGGCCGGTTTGGATGATATTGGCCTGTCACTCAAGCATGAGGACAAGATTTCGGCATACGAGGAAAAACAAAAACAGGACTATCCCTGGTTGTGGAAGCAGGCTTGAAAAGCAACACTGAACGAGCTATGAGCACAAACACCCGACATATCGAATTAATGGATGTCACCCTTCGGGATGGCGAGCAGACCCAGGGGGTCTCTTTCTCGCCCGCCGAGAAGGTGCATATTGCAAAGGCATTGTTGCAGTTGTTGAAAGTTGACCGGATCGAAGTGGCTTCAGCGCGGGTTTCAGAAGGGGAAAAGGAAGCCGTTACCAGCATCAACCGTTGGGCTCGCAAGCACGACCTGGATGACCGTATCGAGGTTTTGGGGTTTGTAGACCACAAAAAGAGTGTTGACTGGATTTTGCAGACCGAAGGCCGCGTCATCAACCTGTTGACCAAGGGCAGTGAAAAACACTGTCGCGAGCAATTGGGAAAAACACTTGAACAGCATGTTGCCGGAATTTTGCAAACGATCGACTATGCAAAAGAAAATGGCCTGTTGGTTAATGTATACCTGGAAGACTGGTCAAACGGTTACCGTGATAGCCGTGACTACGTTTTCGCCTTGATGGAACGTCTGAAGGATTGCGGCATCAGGCATTTCATGTTGCCCGATACCCTGGGTGTCATGTCACCTGAAGAGGTATTTGAAAGCTTAAGTGACATGTGTGAACGTTACCCTGACCAGCACTTTGATTTTCACCCCCACAATGATTATGGTCTGGCCACCGCCAACGTGATGGCCGCCGTGAAAGCAGGAGTTAGTTCGGTTCACTGCACCATCAACTGCCTCGGGGAAAGGGCAGGTAATGCCGCCGTGGCAGAGGTCAGCGTGGTGTTGCGGGATAAACTGGGTATGGATCTGTCCATCGATGAAAGCTACCTGGTGCATTTGAGCGGCATGGTAGAAAGATTTTCCGGCAAGCGTGTCCCGGCCAACTCCCCGGTCGTGGGTGCGGATGCATTCACCCAAACTGCTGGAATACATGCCGATGGCGATCAGAAAGGTGGGCTTTACGAAACCCGGCTCAGTCCTGAACGGTTTGCACGTACACGCAGTTATGCACTGGGCAAAATGTCCGGCAAGGCATCCCTGTCAAAAAACCTGGAAGCCCTGGGTCTGAATCTGTCTGAGGAAAAGCAGAAAAAAATCCTCGCAAGGGTTGTGAAGCTGGGTGATTTGAAGAAGCAGATCACCATCCAGGACCTGCCTTTTATTATTGCCGAGGTGTTGGAAAGCAAGAGCTACCACCACATCAAGCTTCTAAACTGCTCTGTCACCTCAGGTCTGGATCTTGAGTCAACTGTCAGCATCCGGGTGGATGTAAACGGCGAGATTCACCAGGCGTCCGGGTCCGGTAACGGTGGATACGATGCATTTATGTTTGCCATCAAGAAGGTCATGGCCTTGAAGGACTACAAACTACCCAGTCTGGTGGATTACGAAGTACACATCCCCAAGGGTGGTCATACCGATGCCTTGACGGAATGTATCATTACCTGGGACTGCGGCGGACAGAATCTCAAAACCCGCGGTGTTCATTCCAACCAGGTGTTTGCAGCCATACTGGCAACCCTTCGCATCATCAATATGCAGTTACATGAGCGGGAAACCAAGGAAAGCGTCCTTTCCCAGTTGGGTACGTTTAACGGAACAGCCTAAACCGCTTTTGGCATTGCCCTGAGGGCCTCAACGACTCGATCGCCAAACTCATCGGTATTGATCATCTTCACACCGCTGCCGGGTTTAGATAGATCCGGGGTCGAATAACCATCTGCGAATACACTCTGCATGGCATCCCATACATTTTTGGATTCGCCCGGCATATCAAAACTTTCTTCCAGCATCATGGCCACCGAGCCGATCATGGAGTAGGGGTTGGCGATGTTCTTGCCGGCGATATCGGGTGCGGAACCATGGGATGGTTCGTAATAGCTCTTTTCAGGGCCTTTGCAGGAAGATGGCATCAGGCCGAGAGAACCCAGGATACCGCCACCCTGGTCACTGAGGATATCGCCAAACATATTCTCCATCACCATCACATCAAACTGACAGGGGTTGAGACACAACTGGGTTGCGGCAGCATCCACCAGTTGGTTCCTGACTTCGACTTCGGGATACTCGGTGGCAACTTCTTCCATCACTTCGTTCCACAGGACACTGGATTTCAGTACATTACTTTTATGGATATTGTGCAGTACCTTTTTACGTCGCATGGCCAGCTGAAACGCCTCATGCATGATGCGACGTATTTGCTCTTCGTCGTATTCAAGGGTTTCTTTCACATAACGCAGGCCTTGCTCATTGATACCCACTTCCTTTTCACCAAAATACAGGCCACCGACCAACTCACGCACCATGATCATATCGATGCCGTCACCAATAATTTCAGGTTTCAATGGTGAGAAATGACTCAGTGCCTTGGGCAGGAACACGGGGCGGAAATTAGCGAAAGTATTGTAGCGTGCACGCAGTGGCAGCAAGGCGCCTCTTTCCGGAAGCATGTCCAGGGGAATCTTCCGGGACTCCTCATGGCTTAAACCAATTGGTCCCTTGATGATGGCATCGGCTTCATCACAGATGGCCTTGGTCTCATCCGGAAAAGGGTGACCGCATTTGAAATAGGCACTGGCGCCAAAGTCGGCATGAATTAACTCAAAACTAAGGTCGTTTCGCTCCTCGACCAGTTCAAGGACCTTGATGGCCTCTTGCATGATCTCCGGGCCGATGCCGTCACCGGCCAACAAAGCGATTTTGTAATTTTTCATTCAAATAGTCTCTATGGTTACTCAGGATTCTTCATCCATAAACGGGTAAGGGAATGTTTCTGGTGCATCAAAGGTTTCCTTGATGGTGCGTGGGGAGACCCAGCGCAGCAGGTTCAGGTATGAACCGGCTTTATCATTGGTGCCTGAGGCACGTGCGCCACCAAAGGGTTGTTGCCCAACTACGGCACCGGTCGGTTTGTCATTGATATAAAAATTGCCAGCTGAATTCTCCAGCTTGCTGATGGCGAGGCTGACCGCTGTACGTTCAGTGGCAAAGATCGCACCGGTTAACGCATAAATCGATGTCTTATCGCATAACTCAAGGGTCTTTTCATACTTGTCGTCATCATAGACATAGAGGGTCATGACCGGGCCAAAGATCTCCTCTTCCATGGTCCGATAATGGGGGCTATCGGCCAGGATCACCGTTGGCTCGATGAAATAACCCTTACTATCGTCATAACCACCGCCAATGATGATCTTGGCATTGTCGGATTTCTTAGTGTAATCAATGAATTCAGTAATCGTATTAAACGCTGATTTATCGATGACGGCATTAAAGAAATTACCAAAGTCCGAAACATCACCCATCTTGATTTTGGCCATTTCGGATTCCAGTTCTTTATGAACCTGCGGCCACAGCGATTTCGGGATATACCCGCGTGAGGCTGCCGAACATTTTTGACCCTGGAACTCAAAAGCACCGCGGATGATGGCGGTCACAACTTTTTTCATATTGGCGCTTTTGTGTGCAAAAATAAAATCCTTGCCACCGGTTTCACCGACAATACGTGGATACGATTTGTATTTGGCGATGTTATTACCCACTGTCTTCCACATCTGGTGGAATACACCGGTTGAACCCGTGAAGTGAATACCTCCCAAATCCCGATGATCGAGACAGATTTTACCGACCATGGATCCGCGTCCGGGGATGAAGTTAATCACGCCATCCGGTAAACCGGCTTCCTTGAGAATTTGCATGATCAGGTACGGGGTATAGACACAGGACGAGGCGGGTTTGAGTAAAACAGTATTACCCATGATGGCCGGCGCCGTTGCCAGGTTACCGGCAATAGCAGTGAAATTGAAAGGGGCTACCGCAAACACAAATCCTTCGAGTGGCCTTTGCTGTACGGAATTCCAGATACCTTTCGGTGAATAGAGCGGTTGGTCAGTATAAACCTGCTGCGCAAAATGGACATTGAAACGCAGAAAATCGATTAACTCACAGGTAGAATCAATCTCGGCCTGGTAGGCACTCTTGCTTGTAGAAAGCATGCTTAGTGCGTTCATCACGAAACGATACTTTCCAGAGAGCAGTTCGGCCGCTTTCAGAAAGATGGCTGCGCGTTCTTCCCAGCGTAATGCTGCCCATGCTGGTTTGGCCGCCATGGCAGCTTCGATAGCCTGTTCTATCTCTTTCTCGCCGGCCTGGTGATATTTGGCGAGTATGTGTTGATGATCGTGCGGCATGACGACCTTGCCGAGATTGCCGGTACGGACTTCCTTGCCGCCGATAATCAGGGGTATTTCAATCTCTTTACCGGCGATGTCATCTAACGCGGCCTTTAGTTTCGCACGCTCCGGTGATCCGGGGGCGAATTCATAGACGGGTTCGTTAAACGGCATTGGAACTTTAAAAATTGCATTGTTGAGCAAATTCATGACGATCACCTTTGTGTTTGTTTATGCTGACAGCACCAGTTTTTTGGGTTTCAGGTTGACGTTAAACTAGCCATTAAGATGGTCAGTTTCAATCTTGAGCTTCCAGACCTGCGGGCCGGTTTTGTGCACGGATTCACCGTTCACATCTACCGCCACGGTCACGGGCATATCCTTGACTTCAAATTCGTAGATCGCCTCCATTCCGATTTCGGGAAAGCCCAGCACTTTTGAAGACTTGATGGCCTGGGCCACCAGGTAGGCGGCACCACCGACAGCCATCAGGTAAACGGCTTTGTTATCCCGGATCGCATCAATTGCGAGCGGTCCGCGCTCAGCCTTGCCGATCATCCCCATCAGACCGGTTTCTTCCAGCATGGTTCGGGTAAATTTGTCCATGCGGGTGGCGGTGGTGGGCCCGGCGGGACCAACGACTTCATCACGTACCGGGTCAACCGGTCCGACGTAATATATGAATCGTCCAGTGAGATCCACCGGTAGTTCTTCACCGGCGGCCAGCATATCTATCATCTTCTTGTGGGCAGCATCGCGTCCAGTCAGCATTTTACCGTTCAGCAACAGTGTTTCACCGGGCTTCCATTGGGCAATGTCCTCCCGCGTTACCGTGTCGAGGTTGACCTGCCTGACATTTCCGCCGGTTTCACGAGTGACTTCGGGCCAGTCGTCCAGGCTCGGAGCTTCGAGACGGGCAGGGCCGCTACCGTCGAGGGTGAAATGCGTATGGCGGGTTGCTGCGCAATTGGGAATAATGGCAACGGCTTTGTTGGCCGCGTGGGTCGGGAAGTCCTTGACCTTTACGTCAAGCACCGTGGTCAGTCCACCTAATCCCTGGGCACCGATTCCCAGAGCGTTGATCTTTTGAAACAGCTCCAGTCGTAACTCCTCGGAACGTGTCGTGGCGCCCTTATCTCTCAATTCCTGGATATTGACGGGTTCAAGCAGTGCTTCCTTGGCCATTATCATGGCTTTTTCAGCGGTACCGCCGATGCCAATACCCAGCATGCCGGGCGGACACCAGCCTGCACCCATGGTTGGCACCATTTTCAACACCCAGTCGACCAGTGAATCTGACGGGTTGAGCATCGCAAACTTTGTTTTTGCTTCCGAACCGCCACCTTTGGCAGCCACGTGGACTTCCAACTTGTCACCCGGAACGATCTGGTAGTGGATCACGCAGGGAGTATTGTCACCGGTGTTCTTGCGGGTACCGTCAGGGTCTTCCAGAATCGAGGCACGTAGTTTGTTATCCGGATCCATATATGCCCGTCGAACACCTTCATTGACCATGTCGGTGACACTCATATCACCCTGCCACTGGATATCCATACCCACGTTCAGGAAGACCGTCACAATACCGGTATCCTGGCAAATGGGACGATGGCCTTCGGCACACATACGGGAGTTGATCAAAATTTGCGCCATGGCATCTTTGGCTGCCGGGTTGGCTTCCCTTTCATAGGCGTCATTCAGTGCCTGGATGAAATCGAGTGGGTGGTAATAGGATATGAACTGAAGCGCATCAGCTACGCTTTCAATCAGGTCTTTTTGACGGATGACTGTTGCCATGGTGAAAACTCCCCTGGATAAAATTTGAACTCTAATGAGGTGTCACATTGACGTCTGTAATGCAGGTCAATTTTACACCATGTTATTTCAAAGAACCCGATTTGATTAACCCTGTGACGCTTGATTGACCTATCCTGTAAAATACGTACGTAAGATCTTTTTATTTGGTGCAGATGCTCAATACAGGTTGTGACGTGAGGAAATGGTTGAAATGAACACGGTGATTGACAGGAACACCACGCCGCAACGAAAAGCCGCGAGCGAGGGCAATTTTTACCCTGACCGGACGTCTGCTATCGGACCGGGAATGAATGAGCGTATTCAACGACTGCGAAAGGCAAGTGTTGAGCTTCAACCGGGTTTATCAATAGAAAGGGCGCTGCATGAGACAGCGTTTTACAAAGATAACTATGGCAAGTATTCGATGCCGGTATTACGGGCATTGAATTTTCTGAATCACTGTCAGAAAAAGACCCTATTCCTGGGAGGCGGTGAACTGATCGTTGGTGAGCGTGGCCCGGCACCAGGCATGGTACCGACGTTTCCGGAATTAACCTGCCACAGTGTTGAGGACTTCCACGTTCTTAATACCCGTGATCAGCAAAATTACCGAATCAGCGAAGAAGACATAGCCACCTATGCCCGGGAAGTCATTCCATATTGGCAGGGCAGGACCATCCGCGAGCGAATTTTCGGCCATGTTCCCGATGAATGGTTAGCTGCCTACGAGGCCGGTTTGTTCACAGAGTTCATGGAGCAGCGCGCCGCTGGCCATACCGCACTCGACGGACAAATTTATCAAAAGGGTATGCTCGATTTCAAACGGCAGATTGCAACAGAAATCGAGGCACTGGATTATCTGAGTGACCCGGAGGCGACCGACCGCTTCAAGCAACTCACGGCAATGGATTTATCCTGTGATGCGGTGATTGTTTTCGCTGAACGGCATGCGGCATTGGCCGAAAAACTGGCTGAGGAAGAAGTTGATCCACAACGTGTTGCCGAGTTGAATAAAATAGCCGAGGTGTGCCGCTGGGTGCCGGCAAACAAACCGCGTAATTTCCATGAGGCCATCCAGATGTACTGGTTTGTGCATCTTGGCACGATCACCGAGTTGAACGGCTGGGATGCCATGAACCCGGGTCATTTCGACCAGCACCTGGCACCTTACTACGCGGCCGAACTCGCCGCGGGTACATTGACCCGTGAGCAGGCCAAGGAATTGCTGTGCTGTTTCTGGATCAAGGTCAATAATCACCCGGCGCCACCCAAAGTGGGTATCACTGCGCGTGAAAGTGGCACCTATAATGATTTTACCAATATCAACATCGGTGGCATCACCTCCAACGGCAAAGATGCTGTCAACGAGGTCTCCTACATCCTGCTCGAAGTCATCGAAGAACTGCATATATTGCAACCGGGAAACTCCGTACACATCAGTAGCAAAACACCCGATCGATTTCTGCATGCGGCCTGCAAAGTCATCCGTCAGGGCCACGGTTATCCATCGGTATTCAATCCGGATGTTTACATTTCAGAAATGCTTCGGGTGGGTAAATCTCTCAAGGATGCCCGTGAAGGTGGTTGCAGTGGTTGCATCGAGGTCGGTGCGTTTGGAAAAGAAGCCTTTCTGCTGACCGGATATCTCAATGTCCCGAAGGTATTGGAAGTCACACTTAACAACGGCATCGATCCTGTAACAGGCAAACTGGCGGGTATCGACACCGGTGATCCGTTGACATTCACCGATTACGACCAGCTATATAATGCCTTTCTCAAACAGTTGAATTTCATCATCGAAACCAAGATTCGGGTGAGCAACTATATCGACAGGATGTTCGCCAAGTATGCACCCGCGCCATTTCTTTCCGTGGTGGTTGAAGACTGCATCTCGAAGGGCAGGGACTACTATGACAGTGGTCCGCGTTACAACACTAACTATATCCAGTGTACCGGTCTGGGAACCACCACCGACAGTCTCTCAGCATTGAAAAAGCACATATTTGAAGACGAGAGCTTCAGCATGGACAGGATACTTGGCGCGCTTGCCAACAATTTTGAAGGTGATGAGTTTCTACGTCAAACGGTACTCAATAGAACCCCGTTTTTTGGTAACGATGAAGACCAGGCTGATGATATTGCTATACAGATTTACAACGATCTTCTCGCAGCCATTGATGGCAAACCCAATGTCAGGGGTGGAGAGTTTCACCTGAACATGCTCTCCACTACTTGCCACGTTTATTTTGGCAAAGTCATGGGCGCAACTCCCAATGGTCGATTGGCGGGTAAGTCAATTTCTGATGGAACATCGCCATCACATGGTGCGGATACCCATGGCCCCTCGATGGTTGTCCAATCGCTGACCAAATTGGATCACACCATGTCGGGGGGCACTCTCTTGAACCAGCGGTTTTTGCCCAGCATGCTGAAACGGGACGAGGATATCACCAAGCTGGGTCATTTGATCCGCAGTTATTTCAAACTGGGTGGGCACCATATCCAGTTCAATATCGTCGATACCGCCACCCTGAAAGCGGCTCAGAAATGCCCCGAGGATTACAAGGATCTGCTGGTGCGGATGGCGGGCTACAGTGATTACTTCAACGATATGAATGCGGATTTACAGCAAGAGGTCATTGATCGCACTGAAAACGAAGCGTTCTGATATGCCGGATCAGGGTGCCGCAGCTAGCCGGGTCTCTGATCCGGCAGAAGAGACCGAAGAAACCATTGCGCTGGTGTTCGATGTCAAACGTTTCGCCATCAACGATGGTCCGGGTATTCGGATCACGATATTTCTGAAAGGTTGTCCCTTGTCCTGTCGCTGGTGTCATAACCCGGAAAGCATTTCGACCAGCGTGCAAAAGATGTACAGCGTGGGCAAATGTATCGGCTGTGGTGAATGCGTCAAAATCTGTCCGCTGGAAGCCTGCGAGTTGACACCCGAAGGTATCGTAACCGAAACCGATATTTGTACGGCTTGCGGTCTATGTGCCGATGTTTGTCCTGCAAAGGCGACCGAAATGTCCGGGCGTTATGAATCGGTTGCAGAGTTGATGAAAGTCATAGAGAAAGAGCGGCCATTTTTTGACCAGTCGGGTGGTGGAGTGACCTTCTCCGGCGGTGAACCACTCTTATACCCGAAATTCCTGAATGAAATTCTCGATACCTGTGGTGAATTACAAATACACCGAACTGTCGATACTTCCGGTCTGACCTCGACGCGGACACTACTAGAGACAGCGAAACGGACTGATTTATTTTTATACGACCTCAAGTTGATGGACACGGAAAAACACAAGCAATGGACGGGGGCTGGCAACAGGCGAATTCTGCAAAACCTGCAAGCACTGGCAGAAACCGGCGCTGACATTCAAATTCGTATCCCGCTGATCAAGGGGGTCAATGCCGATGAACAAAATATTGAAGCAACTGCCCAGTTTGTCCTGGCCTTGCCCGGACCACGTAAACTGATCAATCTGTTGCCCTATCACGATGTCGCAGAAGGTAAGTCAGCCAAACTTGGAATGACCTATGAAGCCGAAGCCATGGCCACCCCTGATAAGGCAGATCTGGATCGGATTGTCGGTCAATTTGCCTTACATGGTCTGACGGCAACTGTCGGAGGTTAGCCCGACTATTTTGTCGTCTTGTCCGTGTCAGTTTCTCTATTCAAGCCATTTCAGCTTTGCAATCGGATAACCCAGGTAGAATTTGGGTCTTTCCAGGATGACACGAGTCACAACCCTTTGGATTTTTAAACTTTTATTAGCACTGAGTTCATCGCACAGACGATTCAATTCAGCGACATTCGTGCAATAGGTAAACGAAATGTAGTTGGTCTCACCTGTTACCCGCAGACAATCCATAAACTCAGGCAAACGTTCAATAGCCGTTTCGAATCGGCGCCGGATTTCCACGCTCTCCGCCATTTATGTTTGTAAGCATTTGTTATAAAGGGTAATTAAAATAATTCAGGAAATTGAATCATACTTGTTACCATACTAGCGTGAGGCGATTTCCTACACTTACAAAGCAAATATCCTACAGATAGGACAGGATAATGCAGTCGTCACAAGACCATGACCCTGACCACGGATGAGTTTATCCGGCGCTTTCTCCTGCATGTCCTGCCCAATGGCTTTCACCGCATCCACCATCGTCCTTACTCATCTCCAACCCAGCGCAAGCTTACAAATCATGCTTTCCTGTTTTAAAGTTGATGGAGCAGGATGTTCCTATCGCAGGAATTCTGACAATACCGCTTTTATACCACCTTGTATCTCACTTCTTGAATCCTATTCAAGTAAATCTGCTGCAGCGTCCACATTCATAAAAAACACCTGTTATACTGCCCGGCCTTGTTTAAACCAGTTGGAGTCACATCGATGAAAATAAAAGCCCTTACCCTATTGTTATTTCTCACTTTACCAGCAATTGCAATTTCCGCAGACTTAAATAAACTGGTCGATGCAGTGGACAAAGAAAAAGCCACAGATTCGGTCGATACCGAAAAGCTTAAAGGCTCTGTCAATGGCACAGATGTTGACTACAAGAAGGCCTACGATTCGGTGGACAAAAAGAAAGCTGCTGATTCAGTTGACATGGACAAGGTCAAAGAAGCACTGAGCACCGATGCCGCTAAAGTAAAAAAGGCCAAAGACGACCTGCCAAAAGGCTAAGTCGACTTACTTTTCCAGATTCTACGTGAGTTCTGGGGGCTAATTACCCCGCTATTGGTGTTGCTGACTGGCGTTTCGGTCATCGAAGCCAGGGAAAATGAATTTACCGGTACAGCGAGTTGCATAAACTGTCACGCTGAACAACATCAAGCGTGGCAGGGCTCTGATCATGACCATGCCATGCAGCATGTCAGCAAGGAAACCGTCCTGGGCGATTTCAATGATGCAGCGTTTTCAGCCAGCGGAATCAACTCCCGGTTCTTCACAAAAGACGGAAAATTCTGGGTAAATACCGATGGTCCTGATGGTAGCATGCAGGACTTTGAAATCCGGTACACATTTGGGTTCACACACCTGCAACAATAGCTGGTTGAGTTCCCGGATGGCCGTGTAAAGACACTAGGCATTGCCTGGGACTCACGTCCTGAAAGTGCTTGGGGGGCAACGCCTGGCGCAATGGCACTACGCACGTCATATTTGAGCCATTGGATTTTATTGCTCGGTTGGTGGCACTGGTGCCTAAACCTCGAGTGAATCTAACCCGGTTTCATGGTGTATTCGCACCCAACAGTAAATACCGCGCAGGGGTAACACCGGCCAGGCGGGGTAAACGTAAGAAGTCCCACTCAACCGATGAGGCCAGATATATCTAATTATTGAAGAACTGCTTCCGACTCCTGCTACACGCCGCGACTGCAGTTGTGGGTCCGGTGTCTTCCAGTAAGCGGTTGTTCACCGGGTGTGAATTTCGGTGATGTGAATAACTGGAACCGGCCGAGGCTGTGTGAAAACTATTTGGCTGCCGCCAAATTTGGGACGGCTCCGAGAGAATAGATGAATCAAGCACTCAGCTTAGTCTGTGGCGTCCACTATTTAGCTTTTGGTATCCTCTTCCGGCTGAATGATGGGAGCCGTATGAATGGAGACGTTCACGTACGGTTCTACGAGAGCCTCGGGGTGTGATCCCCCGGGGCCACTCACCCGGCCAACTGCAGACGTTTAGAAAAGATTGGAAATAAACATGCTCTTCTGCTTCAGTTTAAAAATAGCAGAAGTGTCTCTTAGTAAATGGGCCTATTTGGTGTCACGTTAGCTGACGTCGCACAGATAGCTTTTCTAAAAGAAAGCAAAATTTTGATCTATTGGTAGGTAGTCTGCTACTGACATAGTATTTCTGTGGGATTTGGCCAGTTTTCTATTTGTTTTTTTTAAACTTCCCACTAACTATCCATTGATAGTTCTTTTGCCGTTTTTTCCAACATCTCTATCACTTTGAATTTATCATCACCTGCAACCCTGACAAGCACTACTAAAAGGTCTCCCTTTTGTGCATTTTGCAGGCTCGATGCCAAAGAATCCATTACATCCGTTTCAACGATGATCTTGTCTTTTGGCACACCCTGGCGTATTAGCTCCTTCTTCATCATTTCTGGTGCTTCCTCGTAAGGGCGAAATTTGAGCACAAGATTCATGTCCACGAAGTAGTTTTTTAGTATATACAGATCGAAATTTCCTGCTGCTTGATTTACAAATGCCTTGATACCTTCATCGGCCATTTGTGGGTTAGCACCGAAATTTATGATCTTCTTACCTCGTACCGGCAATCGATCGATATACCCGAGCAATGCCTTTAAGGCGTGAGCGCTATTTGCCACATCCGCAATGACCCTGAATGGGAAACCGGTAACTTCATTCAACCGGCCCGGTGTATTTTCAACACTCATGCAGAATGCTTTCAGGGCAGAAACAACAATTGCCTGCTCAATACCCAGACCCATACTGATGGCAATGGCACTCATCGCATTCATCAAGTTATAGTGTGCCGCCCCCCCGAAAGTGGCAGGTATATCTATGACGGCCATGATCGGCGTTATCTCGTCATCTGCCGTGAGCAATACAATTATGGGCGTACCGGTACTGGCATCCACTGCAATCGCTTTGCCTCCAGCCTCGCAGTGTTTTTTGATAGCGGGATGACCGACGCCGGATGCAACCAGTATCACCTCACCGGCCGCCGTATGCTCACACATGGCCAGACAACTTGGATCGTCCGCATTCAAAACCGCAGTTCCCGTTGTCCGCTCGATGACCTGACGTTTGTGTACGGCCATTTCATCCACGGTTTCTATATCATATGGTCCCAAGTGAACAGCGGCAACATTAGTGCACGCGCCAACATCACAATGGTCAAAAACAATACCGGTATGGGCCAGCCCTCCCCTGGCAGTCTCAAGTACCGCAGCTTCAGTATCCGCTTTCACCAACACATCAATGGCACCATTCACTCCGGATGAGTCTCCTGCCGTCAATAATTCATTGTCCAGATACACGCCATCCGTACATGTCAGTCCGGTTTTCAGACCAGCGCTCCGCAGTATCTGTGCCACCATTCGACAAGTTGTAGTTTTACCATTGGTGCCGGTTACCGCAACGATCGGGATGCGTGAAGGTGTCCCATCCGGGAAAAGTGCAGCCAGATACTCATCTCCAATACTATGTGGCTTATCCGACAACTGTTCAAACATGCGCAGATCGGGGTCCAGCACGACATTTGTCACCACACAGTTAGGCGCCTCCACGGTGCCAGACAGTTCTTCAACGATCAGGTCAATTCCCGCAAACGCCCCGAGACCGCAGCGTTCAGAAACCCTGACGGCCAGTTCCTTGAACCGCGCCGGCATCTCTGTTGTTACATTTTCACAGCTACCGCCATTGTTAACTGAACCACTGCCCCGCAACGCCAGTTGGATTCCTGCTTTCAACACGCTATCCATCGCCAGCCCACTCATCTGTAACCTGAATAGAACATCCGTGTCGTCCAGGTGCCCTGTCAATTCAGCGATGGTCTGAACACCATCGCCGGAAATCATTGGAGGGCGACAGCGCACCACTGACAATACCGTACCGTTCATGATCAGGAAACGATATTGATCACCCGCTACAAATGACTCAACCCATACATCAAGCCTACATTTTTCCCTGAGATGATTTGCAACCAGGGCAACCTGGTTTTCGTTATGTAATGGACCAAAAACATAGTCCTCCGGAAATCTGTACTGGAACAATCGAATCGTCCTTGGCCTGAGTATCACCGGGTAACCAATACGCCGGGCTGAGCGCTGCGCACGCCGCACCTGATTGCGATTGAGAAACTCCAGGTCCTGGGCAGGCATCGGTATGGCCGCATCGAGCAGTTTTGGGTATAGCTGCGCCCGGTCTAATACCTGCGCCATGGCATTCATTGAAAACAACTTTTCTGAAATTGCACCATTGCAGCGTTGCTGGTGAATACCCCAACCTAGTTGGAAATCACTGTTTTGGACCTCCGCCGCTGACGCATACAGGGACTTCGACAACAGTGGTCGTATCACCGGAATATCCTGGCGTCTGGCGGCGTCTATCAACAACCGGGCGTTCGAATCCAGCACCCGTGGTCGTGAAAAGGCTTCAAACTCTTTCAGCAATGTTTGTAATTCGGAAATTTCCCGCTGTTCGAGAACGCCATTGAGCAATCCGGTAGCCACTTCTGCAGCATACAGCGCCGAAGCCTCTTCTTCATATTCGACAAATACCCGGAATTCACCTGTGGTATCACTCTCCCGCACTCGGCAATATTGCGCTGAATGTCCAACACTGCGTTGCAAACCCAGGACCAGGTCACAAAAAATATAGATGGCTGAGGCTTCGCCGGAAGGCGTCAACAAGCTTCCCGGACTGCCGCTGCCAACCTGGTCTAAACCCGCACTGATCTGCGCCCTGGTGTCGATCTCTTCGGGTACCGAAACGTCTAGTTGCAATACCGCAACGGGTGCGTATTTAGATGTTTGGTAGAGAACCCTAGTGACCTTTAAATGGTACATAATTTGACTGAATCTTCAGAAAATATTTGAGTGAATTGTACCGGATTCATTGCAGTGGAATGAGTATCATGATTATTAGTGCGTCATACGCGCTGTGTCCGGGTCATTACAGCGCGACGTTCGGCATCTCAACCCGGCACCAGGTCACACCTATATATTACCTGGGCCAAAAAAAGCCCGACCGCTTCAAGGTTCGGAACGGTAGGTCAGGCTTATGGTTGGTCTCATTACTTCAAACGAGCGATCTTATTGGTGGGCCCCAGCAATCTGGTAACAATCCTGCTGCAACAGAAGTTACACTGTCATTCAAGAGGGCAAGTATCCAGTGAATTACTGCTGGATCTTCTCGGCAATTGCTCCCGGCATTGCTCTACCTCACACATCCCTATAGTTGAATGCTGGCAATGGTCCTGACGTCACCACCACACTTTTCGCTGGCTTCGATATCAATATCAAGCGGAAGCATTCGGCAAAGCACCCACCGGGACCACGTCGGGCGGTTGGGTGGTGTACTGCCACATACTCGAACATGCAGCCAGTAGCATGATGTCCTTCTTCGAGGCGTTTACATACAGCACTCAGGGCGGCGGTGGGGTCTGGACCATCGCCCACCAGGTGTGCGCTAAATCCCGGGATCTTGGGGTCATGAACCACCATCATCCTGAGATGATCCCGGTCATTATCAGCGGGCGTGTGACGAATAATTTTGTCAAGAAAATCAACCGTGACGGCCGGGCCCACACCGCCTACAACACCAATATTAAAATGCTCATCAGACTCAGGATTGAGGCACTTTCCCACTCCGCCTGTTTCTTCGGCGTCACCCAAGCGGTTCCTTGCTTTTTCATCCATCAACATCATTGCGTGAAATTCACATCCTGCCCATATCGCTTCATGACTTCAATCACGGCCTCGGCTGCCTTCCGTGAACTCCACTCACAGATCCCCAGGACTGAATTACTGAAGCCCTTGTAATGGTTCTTTTACGGTCTGTTTCATTGATCGTGTATTGATCAAGCATGATCTAATTTAAGCATGTAACGAAGCATTTCGTCCATCATCATCCAGCAAGGCTTCCCCTCATCAGGCCACGTGCTGAAACGAAGTCCCCAAGGACGCATTGATTTCAAGTAGTACTCCCCCAACTTCCTCAAGCGGGGTTTGTAAGATCGGGAATCACAGAATTATCATTCAGGCCCTGTTTCTTTAAAGCAAATCTGACTGAGTAAAAAACAAACGCTATATTGCCAGGCATCTGCATATATTGAACATTTACTTTACGCCAGCATTTGGGTTATTTCTCCGAGAACTATTGCGCCAGTTGAATGGTGAAGACTGAGTTTTGCGCTTTTACCGCTCTGTATCACGTCAATTCCGAAGGCCAGGCGAAAAAAGACATACCGCTACCAGATTAGAAACAGCGGATCAGGAATATGAGTGGATTTACCTGCAGATACTGGGCCAGCTTCTTGACTGCGCGAATGTATGCCGACTGGTTCTTGGGGTTGAGCTTGCGCATCGTCATGTCTTCTGTCATGCGTTGGCGCAAAAGGCTGATGGACTTGTTAGAATCAGTCATGGGTCTGTCTCCTGTGATGATGGTTGCTGTTGCAACTACAACCTCAACACAGGACAGGCCCTATCTCAAATTTATCGACAACATCAAATCTTGGCACCCTTACCGCGGTAGCGGTTTAGTCGTGCGCCCACGAGGGCGTCGTATCAGCACGGTGAAAGTCCGTGTCGGAGGAGACCACAACTCCGTAGTCAAAGGTAATTGCGTCGTCGTGAGACGGGGTGAGGAGCAACCGGAGGCAAACAATCGGTCCGCAGGAAACGAACTCGATTCGGCAGTATGTAACAACGAGCCTTCGGCTAAATGGCGAAGTTTGAAAATCACTGATCACGCTATCGTGGTAGGTAAAGCGATGATCGGGTTACATATTGTGGTTGGAGGTGGAACGATAGGAAGGTATGGCGCAGTAAGTGGGGAGACCTGAGTATTGTGGTGACAGTGCTCAGGAGTCAGAGCCCTCATAGTAGTGTACGGCACTAACGTGTCGGAAAAGTGTGGTGAGCAAACCCACTCCGAGCGAAGGAGGGTAGGAAAGTAGATACGAGAGGTTCGGAACGATGCACCAAAAGGAATACACAGGTTCTATAGTGCGGGCAACCGCTAGACCAGAGCCAGACCCGGATGATCCACGCGAGTGGTCATGGGTAGAAGCGTCGGTGTGGACGGATCGTATGTTGGCGGCCCTGGGTAACGGGGTCCGAGGAGGTAAGTGGCATAGTTTGATCGATAAGGTTTATGCATCGCAAACATTGAGGGCGGCCTGGCAACGGGTCGCAGCAAACAATGGGGCTGCGGGCATAGATCGGATGAGTATTGAGCGCTTTGAAGCCAACGCCGAGTACTACCTGAAGGTGCTGGGCCAGCAGTTGCGGAACCGCAGCTACAAACCCGCACCGATCAGGCGCGTTTACATTCCCAAAGGCAAGGGTAAGACCAGGCCGCTGGGAATTGCGACGGTCAAGGACCGGATT
>RCND010002317.1_pt1 | contig 21383 bp, 21 predicted proteins | sample 2041351 | NCBI WGS metagenome assembly RCND01 (sample SAMN09708230, study PRJNA481090) | Marine sediment metagenome, whole genome shotgun sequencing project. | biome: marine sediment; feature: ocean; material: sediment; isolation source: Sewage treatment plant 12B marine sediment (STP12B) ... | reverse complement strand
AATAAAATACACTAATTATGTCAGTTTTAAAAGTAATCGAAGTATTGGCCAATTCCGATAAAAGTTGGGAAGATGCCACAAAAAAAGCAGTTTCGCATGCATCAAAAAGCGTTAAAAACATTCGTTCCGTTTATGTTCAAGACCAAAGTGCAAGCGTAAAAGATGGAGAGATATCAGATTTTCGCGTAAATGTAAAAATCACATTTGAAGTAAAATAATGCTATTAAAAACAAAATGCAAGGCGTCCTTATAGGGCGCTTTTTTTGTTTTTTTATTTACTGACAAGTCCGAGTCAACTTATTAAATCCTATTTCTTACCCTGCAGCATAAAATCCTTTAAATAATAGGGTTCAAAATAAGCAACATCCTCAAAATCCTTTTCTTTGAACTTATTGAAAGATGGTTGGCACATTTCTTTTGATGAGGGCACTGCCGCAGTATCAAATACAACGTTTAAGTGAACTAGTGGTGCTTTACATTTTTCAGCCCCGCTGCCCACTAACAAAACCCTCCCTTTTGGTATATACTCTTGAAAGGAATCCTGATCTATAATCTCAGCACGGGTCTCCCTAACTTGGGAAAGGGAATTATCAAAAACGGCGGAATACACTTCCATTCTTCGGGCATCCAAAACAGGAATAATATAATCCATTTTTGAATTTCTAGCCTGTTCGGCCATATTTGACAAGGTGGGAATTGAGATTAATGGAATATTCAATGCGAAACACAATCCTTTAGCAGCCGAAACTCCGATACGTAAACCTGTATATGAACCAGGTCCTTTACTAACAGCTACAGCATCCAAATCTTCAATTGATAATGACGCCTCTTTTAGCACTTCCTGGATAAACACATGCAATTGTTCAGAATGGGAATAATTAGGCGTATCGTGCTCTTTAACAACCAATATGCTGCCTTCTTTCGCTATGGAAACCGAACAATTGGTTGTTGCAGTCTCTAAATTTAGAATCAGTGCCATAACCGTCAAAGATATAGCTATTAGGTATATAAAGAAAAGACACTTTTTAAAATGATGGGTTCTTTTTTATTCTATATCAATCGATTAATTCAATGTAATAGGTATACCAAAATAGAATTCCAATATTTTCAATCTAAAAATGTAATCGTATTTAGTACGCACCACATCCGCCTCGGCCCTATCTACCCGAGTTTGTGCTTGACTGAAATCAAACGAGTTCAACAAACCAACATCAAAGCGCTCTTTGGAATATTGATAAGCCAACCTTCTTGCTTCCAATGTTTTTTCCGCAGCTTCATACGCTTTGGAAAAGGTAATAACGTCAACATATGACTGTTGCACAGTGGCTTCCAGCGCAAGTTTATCCTGCTCAAATTGAAGCATGGTGCGTTCTACGCTAATTTTTGAACGCTTAATATTATTTTTAACGCTAAAACCATTTAAAACTGGAACATTTATCTGAAAACCATACGAGATACCGTCATTTGAATATAATTGAGTTTTAAAGTCATCCCTGAATGTAAAAGGTAGGTTGGTGACTGGATCTAGCCCAATTCTGAATTGATCTGTATAAAAAGTATTGTAACTAAAAAAAGTGTTTAGCGTAGGGTACAATGCTCCTTTGGATATTTGTAAATCTTTTTCAGCTAAATCAACATTAGCCTTTGAAAATTTAATGTCATTCCGAAACTCTAAGGCTTTAGCAAAAATAGTCTTCGGTGAATTATTTAAAATATCCGAAGGAGGTATTTCAAATGATTCATCAATAATATCAAAATTCTCATAGTCGGTAATCTGAAGTAATTGTGCCAAGCTGATTCTAGAAATCAACACTAGGCTTTCGCCATTAACGATTTGTTGATCTTGATTAGCGGCCGTTGCTTCTATCTCTAATAAATCCCCACGAGCCACTACACCAGAATCCACCAACTCCTTAATACGTTTTAAATCTTGCTCCGTAGCCGCATACTGCGCTCTGGATACTTTTAAGGCCTCTTTATTAGATAATATCTGTAGATATCCAATAGCAACGTTTAATCGAATATCATCTTTGAAATCATCCAAACGATATTGATTAGCAATCGCCGTCAATTTGGCTCTGTTCAGCCTATGAATATTACGCAGTCCATCAAACAAAGTAACATTGGATGACGCACCAGGGGCAAATGAAAATATAGTACCGGTAGTATTAGTGTTACTATTCGGATTAACCACAAGACCTGACCTTTCTTGTATTCCCAGATTACCATTAAGCGAGGGTAAAAAAGCACCAATAGCATCTGATTTGTCAATTTTGGCATTTTCCAAATCCAATTCAAATTGTTCTATAGTTAGGTTATTCTCAACGGCATATAATACACATTCTTCGAGTGTCCATTTCTTTTGTTGGGCTGTAATAATCCCAAATGACAAAACAATAAAAATCGCTGTCAGTTTAATTTAATGTTCATGTTCTTGCTGTTTTAATCAGTAACATTGAACCTTTGAGTTTCAAAATACTATTGGCCTTGGAACCAAAACATTATTTTGAAAATGTAGGTTTCATGTGTTGATTTTTTCTTGATTATTTATTTTGACTGATGTTACTTACTCGTCACTTTCTTCTGAATCTTCGTCATCTTCGTCTTCTTCATCTTCGCCTTTTTTAATTGGCTCGGTCTTATTCCATTGTTTTACTTCATCCTCTTCTGTAATCCCGGATATGATCTCAACGTTAACCCCATCGGAAATTCCAATTTCAATATCCTTACGTTCAAATTCTTGCTCCCCAGTAGATACTTCCACATAAGGCTTATCGGTCTTTTTATCAAATTGCAAAAGTGCTTCCGGAATTACCATAATGCTATCTTTTTTCTCTAACACCATCGATGCATTTGCACTATAACCAGCTCGAATAAATATACTGTCATTCACTTCCACATCACCTTCAATTTTAAACTGTACAGCTCCAGTTTCCTCAACACCTTTCGGGGCTATAAATCTTAACTTCGCATCCAATTCTTTTCCTTCAACAGCCCCAAGACTAATCTTTAATGCTGTCCCTACTTGCAATTTTCCTACTTCGCCTTCATCAACTTTACCTTCAAATATCATTTTAGTCAGATCAGCAATCGTGGCAATTGTTGTACCATCATTAAAGTTGTTACTTTGAATTACCTGGTCGCCTTCCTCAACAGGAATTTCCAGAATAGTCCCATCTACCGTCGCCCTAATATTTGTGTTGGCAGAAGCAGAGCCTCCAGCAGAACCCTTTCTAATAATCTGATAATCAGATTGGGCATTCGACAACTCTTGCTGAGCTTGGTCATATTGCAATTGCAAACTGTTGAAATCTTGGCTGGAAATAACACCCTTATCGAATAAGGCTTTATTTCTATTATATTCAATTTTGACATTGTTTAAAGCAAGCTCTGCGTTCCGAACTCTTCCACGAGCTTGGTTTAAGGATTGTTCATTGGGAACTACCTTAATCAATGCTATTAAATCTCCAGCCTTGACCTCAACGCCTTCTTCCAAATATATTTTCTCGATAATTCCGGAAATTTGAGGTTTTATCTCAATTTCATCTTCAGGTACAACCTTTCCAGTTGCAACTGTTTTCTTTTCGATATTCGCAATAAATGGCTTCATGGTCTCATAGGTGATGGCCGATTTGCTATTGGATTTTATAAAAAATGCAGCAGCCCAAAGTGCACCGAGCACCAAAATTCCTATTATTGAATATTTTAAAATCTTGTTCATTTCAATACGTGTTTATTTATATTCTGGTTTGTTGTTTGTTACTTATTCTTCTCGCAATGCATCAATGGGTTTAATACTTACAGCCCGCTGTGCAGGAATAAGGCCGATTAAGGTTCCTAATATCACCATGATGGCCAGTGCCCCTAACACATAGGGTATAGGCACTGTTGGGTTGGTATATGGGAAATCGCCATCTTTTGTTAAGTTATTAATAATACTCAGCGCTGCAGCACCTAAAATTATTCCTAAAACCCCTGCTATCATTGTTAAAAAAACAGATTCTAAAATAATTTGTGATCTAACTTCTGATGGAGTAGCACCTAATGCTCTTCGAACACCCAATTCTTTTGTGCGCTCTTTTACCGAAATCAAAAGAATATTCCCAATACCAATGACACCTGCTAAAATGGTCGCAATACCCACTACTAATGACAAGAAGGTCATACCCTTTGAAAAACCCATAATTCTATTGAATACCTCGCCAAGATTAAAAGAACCAAATGCTCTTTCATCTTTGGGATCCACTCTATGAATACCTTTAAGAATCGTCTTTACATCCTCTTCCGCCTGAACAACATCGGCATCGTCATAAGCTGCTATGGTCAGCCAACCAACATTCTCCCCGGTATTGTACAACTTCCTATAGGTTGTGAAGGGAATATAGATGTCACTATCACTTTCAAAGCCACCACCAGGCGTAAATTTATGGACGCCTACTACTTGAAAATAAATATTATCAATTCTAATATACCCTCCGATTGGGTCTTCATCTTCTTCAAACAACTCTTTTTGTGTTCGTTCACCGATTACACATACCTTTCTGGTTTGTTCAATATCCTCGTCGTTAATGAACCTGCCACCATCATATATTTTTTTTGTTGCAATTTGGGTAAATACGGGATAATCGCCATAAACAGCATAATTACCCGATTTCTGACCTCTAACAATAAGACCGGGTTCGTCTCCAAATACACCTCTTACATTTCTTGGTGCTATATTCTCTATTTCAGGAACTCTGTTTTGCAATACCTTGACATCGCCCAATTTCAATTGTAATTGTCTTCCGGTTTTATAACCATCATAAGGCATACTTGTACTTTGCGCCCACACGAACATGCTATTCATTGCCACAGTTTCGAATTGTTTTTCAAAACCGTTGTCCAATCCTTTTGCGGCTCCTGAAAGTGCTATATATATAAAAATTCCCCATAGAACCCCAATCACCGTGATTACGGTCCTGGTTTTATTTTTACCAATAGAACCAAAAACCTCCTGCCAAGTATTCTTATCAAATAAAAAATTCATATTATTCGTCCCTTAGTGCTACAATTGGTTTTATACGTGCTGCTCGTCTCGCAGGAATATAACCGGCAAGACCACCAAAAACTATCAATATTATGGTTGCGAAAATTGCGGTACCTATATTAATGCTTGGATTAGTTATGAAATAATCCTTTAATTTCTCGCCGAGTGAGCTTAATATCGCTATACCAATCATCATTCCAATAAATCCGGAAATCGTGGTTATAAAAACCGATTCTAATAAAATAGTACCAATAACCGATCTAGGTGTTGCGCCTAGAGCTTTTCGAATGCCCAACTCTTTGGTGCGTTCTTTAACCACAAAAACCATTATATTACTTATGCCAATAATACCAGCAACAATAGTCCCAAAGGCAACAAAAGCAACGATTAATTGAAGAACGCGTGCAAATTGTTGATTTTGCTTAAGTTGATCAGCCACATTACGAATAAATATGCCGTTTTGATCCTCTGGACTTATATATTTCTTTTCCCTTAAAAACTTATCCAAACTTTTCTCAAAAGCCATTGCACCTACATACCCTATTTCAGGTTTGAAAGCCACAATAATCTGATCCAATTTATCTGTGTTTTTTTCAATTAATTGTCTAGTAGTATACGGCATGTAAATATATCGCTCCTCTCTATCCCCACCTTCATCTTGAAAAACCCCAATAACTTTAAATGCACTCCCTGCAACATCAATATATTCACCAATAGCGTTTGAGGTTCCAAATAGATCTTTCTCAACGAGTCGTCCTATTACAACATATTTTGTTTTATTCTTAATATCCTCTTTGTTCAAATACCTGCCTTTCATCATTATGGTTTTCTCAGCATATTGATGTGCAGGGCCTACTGCTCTGGTAGTGTAATTATTTGATTCTTCTTTATATTTTACTAATCCTCCCCTAGAAATTCTAGGTGTGGAATATTCCAAAAAGAGAGCGAAGTTTTTATTTATATCGGCTAAATCCTCATTCTCAAACTCTATTTGCCTATTCGATTTATAACCCTTGTATGGCATTGAGGTACGACCAGCGAAAAGATAAAAGACATTGGTCGCGTCATCCCCAAAAAAGTCATCGAATGTGTTTATGAGTCCGTTACCAAAACCAAAAAGAACAACAAAAATTAAAATACCCAAGGCAACTGTAAACCCAGACAAAAATGTCCTGAGTTTGTTCTTTTGTATGGTTTGGAATATTTCTTTCCAGTTGTCTCTACTAAACATATTTAGATGCCCTAACTTGTTTTACTTTCTCATCTTTAACAATTACACCATCCAATAAATGGACGATTCGCTTACACATATGTGCTATATCATCTTCATGTGTAACGACAAGAATGGTATTTCCCTGATCATTTATTTTCTGAATAAGGTCCATCACTTCATAGGAAGTTGTACTATCTAAGGCTCCTGTTAATTCATCTGCCAATAATACCTTTGGTTCTGCCACCATGGCCCTGGCAATAGCCACCCGTTGTTTTTGCCCCCCAGAAAGTTCATTCGGAAGGTGATGCGACCATTCTTTAAGACCAACTTGGTCTAAATATTTTAAGGATTTCTCCTGTCTCTCTTTGCGACCAACACGTTGATAATACAACGGTAAGGCCACATTTTCGAGGGCACTCTTATAATTAATTAGGTTAAAAGATTGAAAAACGAATCCTAAGAATTTATTGCGATAGTTAGCCGCTTTGGTCTCATTAAGATTCTTGATGGGCACACCGTCCAAGGTATAATCCCCTGAATCGGCTTCATCTAACATCCCAAGAATATTTAACAAGGTAGATTTTCCCGAACCCGAAGAACCCATAATGGCCACCAATTCCCCTTCTTTGACAGTGAAATTGATGCCTTTTAAAACATGAAGGGAATTGCTTCCCATTTTATAGGATTTATGAAGGTCTTTAATTTCAATCATGTTGGTTGTGTTTGTTTTTGGATGAATCCTGAAAGAATCCGACAATAAGACAGCTAAGATGTATAATTGTTACAAGATTTGCTCCAAATTTAATGTTAAAAAATTAACTGGCGAATTCGTCTGGTTTTACCACGTTCCAAACCTTGATTTTATCGTCGTCGGAGATACCTGATTTTATTTCCACAAAAATACCATCGCTTATACCCAATTCAACATCTTTGCGCTCAAATTGCTGATCCCCTTTTTCAATTTCTACATAAGGCAATTTAGTTTTGTCGTCAAATTGAATTAATGCTTCTTTGACTGCCAATACACTATCGGCCCTACCTAATATGATTGAAGCGTTCGCACTTAGACCTGCTCTGATAAATACCGTATCCTGTTTATTTAGCGTTCCTTTGATTTCAAACTGAATTGCCCCGTTTTCTTCCTTACCTTTTGGAGCTATATAATCCAACACGGCATCAAAAATCTTGTTTTCAATGGCTCCTATAGTTATCTCTAATGGAAGGTCTTCTGATATTTTACCAACTTCAGACTCATCTACCTTACCTTCAAAAATCATCTTTTCAATATCAGCAATGGCCGCAATAGTGGTTCCTTCATTAAAGTTATTGCTTTCAATCACCTGATTACCCACTTCTACGGGCACATCCAAAACCATACCACTAACTGTTGCCCGAATCATAGTATTGGCGGCATTGCCAAAACCTCTTGTAGTGCCTGTTTTCACAATATCATATCGCTTATTTGCAGCACTGTAAGCCTGTTGTGCTTGATCAAAACTTACTTGGGCTCTTTCTAAATCTACTTTTGAAACAACTCCTTTATCGAAAAGGCCTTTTTGGCGATCAATATTTCGTTTTTGGTCCTCAAGTGCTATACGTGCCTCGTCAATACTATTTTTGGCATCGTTCAAGGCATTTAAGTTGGGTACTACCTTGATTTTAGCCAATAAGTCACCTGATTTTACATAATCACCCCCTACTACAAAGATCTCTTCTATTACTCCTGATATATTTGGTTTAATAAGCACCTCCTCTAATGGAAGAATGCTGCCTGTTGCCACTGTTTTCTTTATAATGTTTTGCTTGCTAGGCAACTCAGTTTCGTATACAGTAGGATCTTCTGCATTCTTCTGATACAGATAGTACATTGAGCCTCCAAAGGCAATTACTAGTATTAACAAAGTAATGATGGTTACCGACTTTTTCATATGTTTAAATTTTTATAATTAAATGAAACAGAACTAATTAAAAACTCGTTTCATTTTATTATTCTATTTGTAATTGATTGATGTTTTTTTGTTCTATTCTGTTCTTAATGCATCGATGGGTCTTACTTTGATCGCGCTTTGTGCAGGTATAAAACCCGCCAGTAAGCCTGAAATTATCAAAATGACCAATGCTGCTAGGACAACTCCTAAACTAACACTGGGGTTTAAGAACATATCTACAGGACCATTGGCATCTAACAAGGCGTTAACACCATATATAAATAATGCCCCAAAAGTAATACCCACCATACCAGAAATAATGGTCAAGAAAATAGATTCCATTATTATCTGCAATTTAATTGACCACGGATCTTCGCCCAAGGCACGACGAATACCTATTTCCTTGGTACGCTCCTTCACGACAATCAACATAATGTTACTCACTCCAATAACCCCAGATAACAGCACCAATATCCCCACGAAATAAGCAATAAAGCTCATAGCCCCAAAAAGACTTTCCACTCTATTAAATTGCTCATATAAATCAAAATAGCCGACAGCACGTTTGTCATCGGGATGAATTTTCCTATTCTTTTTTACAATCGAGACTATCCTTTCTTTCAATGAGGTAATAGAAGTACCGTCATGTGCTGTAATAGCCATCCAACCTACATTATCACCCCTATTGAATGCTTGCGAAAAAGTAGTAAAAGGAACAAATATTTGTTTTTGGCCTTCTTCACCATCACCATCATTATTTTTTTTCTTATACGTGCCAATTACCATAAAGTTGACGCCCTGTATTTTTATATAGGTGCCAATAACCTCTTCCCCTTTATCATATAAACTGGTCTTTACCCCTTCACCGATTATAGCTATCTTTCTCTTTTCATTAATATCCGAATAATTAATAAAACGGCCAGAGGTTATGGTCATTGGGTCCTGATTTATTATTTCCGGATAATCCCCATATACATTAAAGGCTCCTGTATGAATGCCTCTCGTTACATTATTCGCCCCATGAAAACCCCCTAATTGATTTCTTGGTGATATAAAACGAAGGTTAGGAACATTATTATTAATTGCTTGGACATCTTCTAATTTAAAATTATAGCGACGGCCTTTGGGCAATCCCATATATTCTTTCGTGGTATTTCTAGACCACATGAACATTGTATTGGTGGCAATATCTCCAAAATCGGCCATAACGCCATTTTGGAAACCCTTACCTGCAGCCAAAAGAATAATAAGAATCAATATGCCCCAAAAAACACCAAACGCAGTAAGGATTGTCCTAAACCAATTACTGGACAGCACTTCTAATATTTCTTTCCACCTATCTCTATTGAACATTTTACTCCTTTGATATTATTCGTCTTTTAAAGCTTCTATAACATGAATATTAGCAGCACGCCATGCGGGGAAAAATCCTGCAGCGGCACCAGCAAAAATCAATACGAAAACCGTTGATATGGCCACATTGAAATTAACCGAAGGATTCAAGATATAATCAACTTCAATATAGGGCCCAAAAATCTCCAACAAGCCCATACTGAAAATTAGCCCTGCAAAACCCGAAATTGCTGTTACAAAAATAGACTCATGTAAAATCATCCCTACTATTGACCAAGGTTTAGCACCCAATGCCTTACGTATACCTATTTCACGTGTTCGCTCCTTTACCACAATCAACATGATATTACTAACTCCTACTACTCCCGCAATTATGGTACATATACCAACAAACCAGAAAAACAATTTAATACCATTCGTTAGTGTAAAAAAACGCTTTACCTCCTCAAGTGTATTGTATACATTAACAGCACTTGGGTCATCGGGAGCAACGGTATGTGCATCTTGCAGATAGCGTTTCATATCGTTTGAAAACTTGACAGATTCTGCAACCGCCTGATCAAAGTCCTCAACGGGTTTTAAAGTGTAATAGAGATTATTAATACGGTCTGACCCGTTAAAAACCCTTTGGGCGGTTGACAACGGAATAAGTATGCGTTCTTCTTCGCGTTCACCCCCCATATCACCATAAACACCAACAACTTTGAATTTAATTCCTGAAATATCCAAATACTCGCTGAGTGGATTTTGCCCCTCTTTAAATATTTCCTTTTTTATTGTGTTACTGATTATCGCAACCTTAGAAACGTTTTTATAATCCTCATAATTAATATATCTACCTTGTGAAATGTATTGGTTTTCTACAAATTGAAAACCCGCATTAACTCCTTGAACGCTATACCCAACGGATTCCTTTTTGTAATTGACAAGTGCATTTCGAACACGATAATTGGCCGATTTATCCTCAATTTCATCTGAAAATCTAGATTCTATAAAATCAAAATTTTCATTTCTCATTTGTATAGGACGACCAGGATTAAGGCCTTTGTGCTCTTTGGTAGTAACTTGGGTCCACACTACAACCCTATTGGAAGCATCTTCTTCAAACTCATGGGCAATGCCATTTTGCATACCCTGACCAAAACCCAACAAAATAACAAGTATAAAAATTCCGGAAGCTACTGAAAGACCAGTAAGGAATGTCCGCAATTTATTTTTGCGGATAGTGTCAAAAATCTCTTGCCATCTTTCGATGTCGAACATTGGGCTGGTTTTGATTGATGAATACAATAAATAGTATTGTATTATAATAAGACTACAAAGCCGTACTATTGTTACACTATAAACTCTAAATAAATGTTAAAAGTAAGTTGGAGTTTTATGCCTTCATTTTTTTATAAATGAAAAAAAATAACCCAGCAATGAGTATATAAGGTATTGCCATTAAATAAACGATACCATTGTTTATGCCTTCAGCTGAAGAAACGTTGCCTTCGCTTTCCAAGACGGCCCTGCACATGGCGCATTGCGCCTCTGTTAACTGAGGAACCAAAAGCAAGGCAACAAGCAGAAATATGACGTATTTATAGTTCATTTATTTAATATAATAAGGCGATATCATAACATATACAACAACTCCAGACACAGCCACATATAACCAAACAGGAAATGTATATTTGGCCAATGCCCTATGTTCATCGAACTTTTTTAAATATGCACGGGCATAGGTTCTAAGCACTAACGGAATTACTCCTATTGATAAAATGATATGTGTTATCAATATAAAATAATACACGTACTTGATAACTCCTTCACCACCATAAGTAGTTGAATCAGAAGTCATATGATAAGTCACATACATTATCAAAAATAATAGCGAAAGACCAATACAGAAAGTCATTAATTTTTGATGGAGTTCTCGTTTACCATTTTTTATAGCCCAAACAGCTATAACCAAGACAATTGCTGTGAGTCCATTTACAGACGCATAAATGGGAGGTAAAAAAGACAGTGGTTCAACATTCGGGATTTTAACTCCGAACAATGCCGCAACGACTATTGGAACCAAAATAGAGATCACTGCGATTATCCTATTGAACTTTTTTTCCTTTAACGCTGCTGAGTCCATGCCTTATTACTCTTTTAAAAGTTTGTAAATATCCTCCTTTAAAATAGAAATCTGTTCTTTCTCACCTTCACTGTTCTCGCCATCATCTTCGGTAATGGTACCGCGATAATATATTATCGGGTTGCCAAATTCGTCAACCCTTGAACGTAAATATCCGTTTTTATCTATTAAAGCAAAAAGACCGGCATGTTCAAATCCACCAGGGGCATCAGGCATTTCTGAAACAAAAATATTAAAACCGGTATTGGCCAATTCATAAATGGCTTCTTGGTTTCCTGTCATCAAATGCCAATCCAAGTTCGTAATCCCATGCTTTTCAGCATATTCCTTAAGCACCCTTGGAGTATCATATTCGGGGGTAATCGTAAAGGATGCCACACCAAAATCATTGGAGGTCTTAAATTCTTCCTGTAAATCAACAAGGTTTTTGGTCATTATAGGGCAAATTGACGGGCACGAAGTAAAGAAGAACTCCACTATATAAACCTTACCCAGATAATCTTTATCAGTAATCACCAAACTATCTTGGTCAATAAATTCAAAAGAAGGTACTCGACGTTTCTTTCCGTTCAAGAAAATATGGGCCAACTCGGCACTATTATCTTTAAGGTTCATGCGGTCGTTCTCGACTACAGTACCCGATTTCATTCGTTCAATAATCCTAGGAATAAAGATTATTCCAAAAACCAAGATTACAAGTGAAACCCATACGTAGGTGTATTTCTTCATAAATTTTTCCTATTAGCATTATTCTTTTTCAATGCCAGCCGGTACTCCGCCAAAATGATTTTCACATCATCCTCCATCTTATTATTCAAATCGGAAACTGATGTGGCATTAAAGCCAAACTTGGTACCTTCGTCCTCATCATTGGTCCTACCCCGCAAGTTTATATCCTTATCAATGATAAATACATATGGAGTTGACAAGTCCTCATCGAGCGATAAATCGGTTTTCAAACCATCGAAATAAATCTTGATCTGCTCTTCATTGCCATAGGCAAAATTCCATTTAACGATATCTGTTAAATTGCCCAGTTCCGCTTTAAGTTCAGCTACTTTATTTTCGCTGCCATGGGGTACCAACATCACAAATTGAAAATCATTGAATTCATAAAACCGTTTATAGATTTTCTGGTTCAAGTTGAATGCAATGCCTTTTTGGTTTTCCAAATCATGTCCCAAAAATCCCAAAATGGTTATTTTGTCCTTTAGCTCAACATTTTCATCGATTGAAGAAATATCAGCGATTTTCTTGGTTAGGGTCGGGCGGGAGCTTTCCAAAGTTATTTACCCCAGAGGCAAAGAACAAATAAACTACTATGGGTAGTATAAAAAGTACGGCTAAAACAATTTTATTTTTCATAAGAGGTGCAAAACTAGCTAATAATGGGTTCCGCCTTTCAGGAATATTAGTTCGAAAATCCTATTTGTTCTACAAGTGGCTCCCAACTTACAAAAGTAAAAAAGACGGTTCAAAGACCGTCTTTTTATTCTGTTAATTATGTGTTTATTAGAAGTTCCAGGTAACGAACCCATCGCTAAAGACATTGTAGATATAATTCGCTTCTACCAATAATATGAATACCAAGTAAAGCACAAGGAAAATCGGTGTCCAAACAATAGCTCGACGCAAAGAACTCTTTTCATCTCTAAGGTGCATAAAGTCCCAAGCAATGTAATACGCCTTTACCAAAGTCAGAATGATGAATATCCAATTCAACACTTTCATTCCTAAAAAAGATGAACCTGTAAGCGCATCAGGTTTTGTAATACCCAACGCAACTTCAACTGCAGTTACTATCGTTAAAAAGACAAGTACACCCCATATTTTTTGGGTATTGGACTTGAATTTTATAAGTCCTCTGAAAATTTCCAACTTGTGTGCGTGCGCCATGCTAAATAATATTAAAAACCTTATTAATCAATTCTTTCGAGAATCTGAAACAAGTTCAGATTAAACCAAATAAAAGAAAGTAAATACAAATACCCAAACTAAATCCACAAAGTGCCAGTAAAGTCCAACCTTCTCTACCATTTCGTAATGGCCTCTTTTCTCGTACGTTCCGAGTGCCGCATTAAAGAAAATAATGAGATTTATCATTACTCCTGAGAAAACGTGAAATCCATGAAATCCTGTAATAAAAAAGAAGAAATCCGCGAACAGTCTACTCCCATATTCATTGTGAATAAGGTTAGCCCCTTCAACAACCTGAGCTGCATTCTGAAGCTTCGCCATAGATTCCTGTCTTGACAACACATCCTTCTCGCCTTCAGCATTAATTGTTTCTGTTCTAACAAGAATATTTGAATTGTCTTTAAAACCTTCTAAAACTTCATTTAAAGAATAACTTGGCTGATAACCTTCATCATAGTACCATACTCCATTTTTTCTTTCGTGCATTACCCTGTCACCAGGAATTGTTTTGGCAAAATCGTCCAATGCTGCCCTTTCCCCAGTATCAGCTTTTACAAATTGTAAAATTCTACCACCTCTGGTTTCCACCGCGCCATAATCACCATTAATAAATGTAGCCCATTCCCATGCCTGTGATCCAACGAATATTGCACCCCCGATAATGGTCAGGAACATATACCATATAACACTGTTCTTTTTCATATTATGCCCCGCATCAACAGCAAGCACCATTGTTACAGATGACATAATTAGAATGAAGGTCATGAACGCTACATAAATCATAGGGTAGTTACCATGAAAGAAAGGCACGTGGGTAAAAACCTCATCTGCAATAGGCCAAGTCTCAATAAACTTAAATCTTGAAAAACCATATGCGGCCAAAAATCCTGAAAATGTCAGCGCATCTGACACTAAGAAAAACCACATCATTAATTTGCCGTAGCTCGCACCTAGGGGACGGTTACCACCACCCCATACGTTTTCTTCCGCGCCCGTTGTTACCGTAGAATCCATAAATTAATTATCGAATGATTAGTATTTTCACAAATTTACATTTTTTTAGAGGATACAAAAGTCAATCGCCAAGAAATCAAAAAAATATTGAAATTTTATTCGACAAATACCATGAACAGAATAAGGTACACCCACAAAAGGTCTAAAAAATGCCAGAAAGTTGCTCCAAGCGACATCCCTAAATAATCCGTTGCCGAGTATTTTCCTTTAAACTGATTATACATCACTACCAACAAAGAAATAATACCTGCGATAACATGTACGATATGTACCGCTGCAATAAGAAAAATGTAAGACATTTTAATACTACTGGTTGGCCCGGTAAAATAATACCCCTGGGCAACCAATTGTGAAAATCCATTGAATTGCAAACCAATAAAAGTGACACCTAATCCCAAAGTGATCAACAACCAATTTGTAGCTGCCTTTTTCGCATCTTTCTGTATGGCCTTTTTTGCTAATATATAGGTAATACTACTAAGTATAATAATTGCCGTACTTATGTAAAAAGATGATGGCAGCTCAATATTCCTTAACCAATCTTCCCTTTTACTACTTACGATGTAGGCGCTGGTCCAACCGGCAAAGGCCATAAGCAGACTCACAATGCCGAACCAAAGCATCATTTTTTTCGATCTGTCATTCTTTTCTTTCTGAGTTCCTTGAGTTAAGTCCATTTATTTTTATATGAATTTATCCAGCACATATACTATTTGAACTAGCGTTATATAGCTCACACTGGCCAACATTAATTTTCTTGCGGAAACATTGTCTCTTTTTTCATATAATTTGAAAGCAAAAAACAACATTACAGCTCCCATTAGAAATACAATCACAGCTGCAGGAATTGATAACTGCAATCGCCCTGTTATACCAATGACCGGTACTACAGAAATGACTATCATCCAAATGGTGTACATAATTATTTGGAGTGCTGTTCCTTTATCTTTTTTACCTGTGGGAAGCATTTTGAATCCACCTTTTTTATAATCCTCATCCAACATCCAGGCTAAAGCCCAAAAATGTGGAAATTGCCAAAAGAACTGTATCATGAACAAAGTTCCTGGTTCAATACCAAATTCATTAGTGGCAGCGACCCATCCTAACATAAAGGGAATTGCACCTGGTAATGCCCCAACAAAGACGGAAAGTGGGGTAATGGTTTTCAAAGGCGTATAAACACTTGTGTAAAGAAAAATGGAAATTGCGCCGAACATGGCCGTTTTAGGATTTAAAAAGTACAAAGAAATCACACCCAGAATAGTCAATACTATAGCGATTGTGAAAGCTGAATTTACTGACATTCTTCCCGAAGGTATCGGCCTGTTCTTTGTGCGGTTCATTAATGCATCCAAATCTTTTTCTATAATTTGATTAAAGGCATTCGAGGCACCCACCAAGCAATAACCACCGAATGCAAGGAGCAAAAGTGAGATAAAACTAATTTCAAATGCTCCTAGTAAATAACCCGCTATTGAAGAAAAAACCACACTGACTGCGAGCCTGGCTTTTGTAATCTCCTTAAAATCAGCAAACACCATGGACCATGATGTATTCTTTGCTGGCTCGATTGCGGTCTTCATTATCATTTTTTATAAAAACGCAAATATAGTCGCAGAATGCTATTTGTGCAACGAATTACTAAGGTTTATGATATCTTTGAAAGAATACCCTCAATAACCTCTTAAATACTTAATTATGAAGATGATAAAGCTTTTTATGACCTTAATTATGAGCCTTTGCTTTTTTGCATTGACCTTGGCCCAGGAAAAAGAAGTCGTTATAAAGATTGACACCCTATCAAAAGATGTATTTATGTTGACGGGTCAAGGAGGTAATATTGGAATCTATACTGGGGAGAATAATGTCTTTATGATTGATGATCAGTTTGAACGCTTAAGTGAGAAAATAAAAATGGCCATTAGTAAACTTACTGACCAACCCATTTCATTTCTTTTTAACACGCACATGCATGGGGACCATACTGGAGGTAATGCAAAATTCAATTCGAAAGCAACTACTGTCGTGGCCCATGATAATGTAAGAAAAAGTTTGGTAGACAGATTGGCCAACGACCAAAAGTTGGATAAAAAAATACTACCTGAAGTATCTTTCTCAGATGATATCACCTTTTATGATGGCGATGAGACCATAATGGCATTTCATGCGCATAATGCCCATACAGATGGAGATGCCATAGTTTATTTTCTAAATAACAATGTTTTGCATATGGGAGACACTTATTTCTCGGGCAGGTACCCTTATATAGATTTAAAAAGTGGTGGTAGTGTCAACGGATATATAGATGCTCAAAAGAAGGCGCTTTTGCTTATAAATAATGAAACCAAAATAATACCTGGCCATGGTAGACCTTCAAACAAAGCCGAGCTTGAGGCTTATGTTAAAATACTTGAAGAAATTAAGACGAAGGTACTTAATGAGATTAACGCCGGTAAATCGTTGGATGAAGTAAAAAACAATACCAAGCTATTATCGGCCTATGATAACACCTATGGTAACGGATTTATAAATCCAGAAAGGGTCAGAGAGATTTTCTATAATAGCTTAAAGTAAGATTAAAACGAAAAAATCCCGAGCCTAGGCTCGGGATTTTCTATAATATGGAATAGTTTTTTACTGTAATTTAAAGGTAATAGGAATACTGAAAGGAACCCTCACAGCTCTACCCCTTTGCTTACCTGGAGTCATTTTAGGAAGCTTACCAATAATCCTTGCCGCTTCCTTTTCCAAGTTCTTATCTGGTCCACGCATTCTTACGCCACCAATACTTCCATCTTTTTGAATAACGAACATTATATTCACCCTACCCTGAACACCCATTTCTTGAGCGATTTCAGGATAACGGAAGTTCTTGGCAATATGCTTTTGCATTTTTGACTGGAAACAATCACGCATTGCTTTTGCACCTTTTCCTTTTTCGCTTTCACAACCAGGAAAAATCGGTACATCTTCAATTACTGCGAAAGGTACATCTATATCTTCGTCTATTTCCTCTACCATTACATCCTCTACTTCAATAATTTCTTCTTCTTGACTAGTTTCAGTAGACTCGATTACAGTTTCTTCAACTTCTTCTTCATCTTCAACCACTTCGATAATCTCTGGTGCAGCTGGTGGTGGTGGTGGTGGTGGAGTTTTAATTTGCTCTGTCATTGGAACTTCTTCGTCCAACATATCCTCAACATTCATAGAAATATCGTATTCACTAGTTTTATCATACGTTTTCCATTCCAAACCACGCCAAACCAAAAACATTACAACGGCAAGTCCGATGACAAAGTAAGTGCCGCTATTTCTTCTTAAATCTGCTTTTGGGTTCTTTTTCAGTTCCATATTTAAATTTTTTAATGTTCGCTAATTTAACTAAATAATTAATAAAAAAACAAGTAATACTTTATTTTAACCCTCTTTGCCCTTGAAATTGGGTGAAAATAGCAATAATACCTAAAATAACGCCGATACTATTAGCCAATGCATCAAACACATCGCCCGACCTATTAACCGTCATTGCCTCTTGAATAACCTCAATAACTATACCAAAAAATATAAGCGATAAAGCTAATATTTTTAAATATTTGATAAATTTAGACTTTTCTTTTTTCGTCTCAACAAAAAACAACGACCCTAATACGGCGGCCACAAAATAGAATGTAAAATGGACGACTTTATCCCCATAAGGAATATTGAAATTACTAATTTCGTCATCCTCAAAAGAATATAAGCTGGAAAATGTAACAAACACCATCCAGCTTATAAATGCAAATGCATATAAATGCTTTTTATGCACCAATCAATTCCTTGTAGTCAGTATCGCTAAGTAAACCACTAATTTCTGAGGTATCACTTATTTTTATTTTAACCATCCAACCATCACCATAAGGGTCGGTGTTCACTTTTTCAGGCTCGTCTTCCAAAGCTTCATTGAATTCGATAATCTCTCCACTTAATGGCAAGAATAGATCTGAAACGGTTTTTACCGCTTCGACAGAACCAAAAACCTCATCTTTAGCCAAGGATTCGTCAACGGTTTCTACTTCTACATATACTATATCCCCTAATTCCCCTTGGGCAAAATCGGTAATTCCAACGGTTGCAACTTCTCCTTCAATCTTTACCCATTCATGGTCCTTAGTGTATTGTAAATCTGATGGTATATTCATTTTAATTTTTTTTGTTAGCTAAACAAATGTAAATTATTTGATGAAGGTATTCAAGAAAAAGAGAAGTATTAGCTGCTATTTGAAAGTTAGGCCAGTGGCCAAGCCTTCTATTGTTATGGTATAACAGGGTACCCTGCCCTCACCAGTGGTGAAGAGTTAATCAATACTATTTAATTTCCGAAATTATACTTGAGTGTGAAGCCAGAGTTAATAGTGGTTTGGGGAAATGCTGTGGAAATCGCAAACTTTGAGAATGAATGATCATAGTAGAACAAGGCGTTCAAATTCTTACTTAAGGCGTAATCTGCCGTGAACTTTAATGAGAACAAATTCTGACCAGAGGTTATTTGGTTGTTATCAATATCTAGGTTTCTGATAATTGTAATATTATCTCTTAATGTAATATCGCCTTTAAGATTCAAATCGCCCTTTAAGCGTGTTTTATTACCTCCAATATTGGTAACGAATTTAACATCTTTAATTCTATAACCCAATCCAAGTGTATATTCCTTACCATTGATTTCGGTCATTAAGTTGTTATCAAAACTCATTGACAATATTCTATCTGTTCTAATTTCGGCCAGAACACTCACCGAGTTCTTCATTTCGAAATCTACCCGCATCAATGGATTAAACATATCGTTCAATACCACATTGTTTAAAATCAAATCTGGTAACAAATCACCTGTTTCTAGATCAACTTGTATATTTTCCTTTTCTAAATTGGTCTGGAACGAATTAATGCTGTATGAAGCTCTATAGCCATGACTTAAAGAGAAACGTTTGAATTTCTTTTTAAACCATTTGTTACGCATTAATCCCGTGTATTTAATATTCCAATTTGGAATAGGCATTTTCCTAAATGCATCTAAATTCACTCGATTTGCACCCTGCCCTGTATAAGCGGCAAAAAAGGCTGGCAATAATACATCTTGTTGGGTCTTACCGTATAGTTCAGGGTAACCCTCATCATCTACACCTGAAGACTGATTCCCCCTCTCGGATTCCAATCTGTTTGCGATTGTAATCCTATTCTGTCTAAAAGTATCGAACAATTCTGAACTAAACTCGTCACTCTTACTAAAGGCCGTACCAATCATCATGGTCGAAATACTGAAATTCCCAAATTCATTGACCAGACCACTTTGTTCTTGCAACCAGGATTGTAAATCGTAATTCTCTTGGTAACTGTTTGAATATTGTCTGTCCGCAGAAAGATCTATTGTCAAGTCTTTCATGGGTTGTGCTGTTGCTGTAATGCTCAACTGTGTATTGGTTCGTTTAATATGCTGCTCATTAAAATCTGCAAAACCTGTTAACCAGCCTTTACGGGCGGCTTCAAAACGTACATCTGCCTGGCTTCCAAAAACAAACCCTAGGGTTGGTCTTGTAGTACCTATAAAACCTATTGATTGTGTATATCCTGGAAGCACTGTCCCATTACTCTCATTGTAATTAACACTCAACCTTTTGACCATTGTAATAATATCTATTGCGGTATTGGAAAAAGCACTTGTCTTTTGCTTAGGCGCTTCTTTATCAGATGCCACATTTCCTGCCTTATCCCTGCGTACCTGGGTCTTACGTACAGCAGCTTTGCCGTCCCTTTTCTTAAGACCGATCAAATCATAGAATTTTTGCATGCTTAAGGCCGCGGTTAAATTATGGGTATTCGCATTTTGCACTGTATTTATTTCATCGCCAGCCACAATCCGTAACGCATCGCCTCCACGTTGCCAATCAAAATCACTGGTAAAAGAATATTGTGCATTAATGAAGTCTAATGCAGGAATCTTATTAAAAGGCAATTCATAATTTAACTGCAATTGTTGCGCATGTCGATTTGGCTCTCCAAAATCCCAGAAGCCGTCCCATAATCCTAAAGCCGAATTAATTTCAGAATCTGGATTACCATCTTCATTAAAATAATTTCGAACAATATTATTATTGCTTGCCGTTATGTTCAAGCTTAATGATTTACTTAAACTATAATTAATGAAGTACTGCCAGTTGAACAAATAGTTCCGTTGTTGAAGCAAGGGTAAATCCAAGGATTCTACCCCAGGTTCAAAAACTTCCCGGAATCTTTGTTGATTAAACTGCCTGTTTATATTTGAGTTGACAGAAATACTTGCCGGAAGTAAATTAAAGTTCAAATCTTTCAACCATTGCCAATACTTCCCTGTAAACAAGGAATCCTTTTTTACAAACGGAGCCACTTCTACAGGTTGAAAATTATGATTATAGACAAAACCCGTATTCACATTTTGATCACGAAGCGTTGCAATTTCAAAGTCGCGATGATCAGTTTCATTATATGAATAGTTGAAGGTAAAATTCTCCACATCATAAAAATTGGCTTCAGCATCTTCACCTCTATCTTTACGAACCCCTATTAAATTTATACTTGTTCGTTTTGTGTAGTCCTCTGCCTGCTCCAAAGTCTTATCAGCTTCTTCTTGTGTTTCTGCTGATGCGATTAAGTCATCCAATTTTAAATCATCATAAACAGGATCAAATTCAGGGGTAATCATTTGTTCGGAAATTCCATAGTTAAAAGGAATTTGAACACCCCATTTTTTGGGTAATAATTGACCCACATTCACATTGGTGACCAAGTCGT
>RCND010000549.1_pt1 | contig 21387 bp, 17 predicted proteins | sample 2041351 | NCBI WGS metagenome assembly RCND01 (sample SAMN09708230, study PRJNA481090) | Marine sediment metagenome, whole genome shotgun sequencing project. | biome: marine sediment; feature: ocean; material: sediment; isolation source: Sewage treatment plant 12B marine sediment (STP12B) ... | reverse complement strand
CCCGGTATTAGATGTGCTGTGGAACACATCTCGGGGAGATGTTCAGGACGGCAGCACAAGAATACTCTTGTTGGTTGATTTTGAATTGATCCAGATCAAGAAATGCCGTTTTGATTGTGCGCGAGTTCCCATATCGGGAAAGCGACCCTGGCGCATCAACCAAAACGACAGACGGATTTTACACGGGTTGGTTGTTTTGTTCCGCAGGAAAATGCGGTGGTCATAATTCGAATATGAGCTTGCTTTATAGGCAATCTCATATCAAATCGATTGAGCTGCTTGTGTAATAACTGATTGTTAATTAAACAATAGTTGCTCACGCTGCCTGAGCGGTACAGGTTTTCACTATACTCTGACTTGCCGCTCCTTATGTGGTAATGGCAAAGTATTTGTTCGCCCGGGCTTCGAAATTGGTCTGAAATAGAGTGTTAATCGAGTAGAATTCAATTTTCACCATTCAACTGTCACGATATGGTCACTCATCATTCGAAAAAATTGGATTTCGAGGTCATCATTGTAACCAGTGAGCCTGTCGAAAAAGTTCTACCGATCACCAGTGAACTGGAGAACTCCGAACTCAGGATCTTTGCCACGCATGTAATTTCAGGCGCCATTGAGATTGGAGATTTGAAGCGGATCGACAGCTCGATCCGGGTCTCGCATTTTCCAGGCGAATCAGTATTTCATTTGCGCAGCCGAATCCCCGTGCTGGCGCAGAATTGCGAATGGGTCATCATCCTTGAAGATCACAATCTTGTCGACAACTCCTGGCCGGGGCTCGTCAAGTCTGCGCTGGATCGTTGCGACCCGGAAGTGGCGGTCATTATCGGCGCAGCGACCAATACTCGTTCGACTGATAAATGGTCCTGGGCAAATTTTCTCAGCGTGCTCGGATTTCACTGGGCACCTGAGATTCAAACCCCGCTGGAGCCTCTGGGATTCAATGTCGCGTTGAAGCGTGCGATGCTTGGCCAGGAACGTTTCGCGCTCGGACAATACGAAAGCGAGATCGTGCCGCTGGCCATGAAATCCGCGCAGTCCGATCCGAGTTTTCCGGTCGATCACATGCAGTTCCGCAGTTTCCCCCAGGTTGTCTACTATCACTGGTGCAATGGCAGAGTGACTGGCGCGGGCATGCGTAAGTTCATGCCTGGAAGGATGAGCCACGTATACGACCACGCGAACCACACTTGCTTCCGTCGTCAGCGGCTGCTCAGAGAAATACTCCGACGTCATCCGCTCAGGGGTGAGCTGCCACGCGGCACAACAATGCGAATGCAGCTGCTGGCTTTGGCACATTCACTCGGCGCACTTTTTGGCGGTTGGTTCGGCGTCGGGCGTGCGCCCTGGGCGCTCGAGTAGGCCGCATTTGTCCAGCGCCCGGCAGAAATGCCGCTTCGGACTACTCCAATTGGGCGTTAACTTGCTTCTTTGTGGCGTAAACCAGCCCCACAACTCCGGTCACGGCATATAGCTGGAGTCGGCCAGGAGCTTACGGTCGTGTGCTACGATGAATAAGAGGCGCTCTTCCTGGTCGGACGGATCTTCTGCGATTGTTGACATCTCCCTGTGCTCAGTCAACAGTGCCGGGAAAGCGGCAATTATTTTGGCGGGATATCATTTGATATCCGCTTGAATTATGTGAATTTGTCTGACTTAGCCTGGAGGGTAAATGATGAGCACTAAAATAGCATTAGTTGGTTGTGGTACCTGGGGTAGAAATATTTTAAGAGACCTGAGAATTCTCGATTGCATAGTAGATGTTTTTGAAACTAATGAACAGACTGCGGAAGGTATCTTAGAGTTAGGAGCATACTCTTTTAAACTTGGTCTACCTGAGGATAGCTCATATGATGGTATTGTTTTGGCCACTCCATCAAGTACGCACAGAGAAATACTTGAAAGGATCAACCGTTTGAACGTTCCAGTTTTTGTTGAGAAGCCCTTAACGACTTCTCTTAAAGATGCTTTATTTCTACAGACTATACTTCACGAGAACATTTTTTTAATGCATGTTTGGCTCTATCATCCTGGTATCCTGATGCTTTCAGAAATCGCGCAAACACGAGAGCTAGGAAGGCTAATGAGCGTAAGATCCAGACGATGTAACTGGACTAGTCCTAGAAAGGATACAGATAGCATATGGAATCTTGCTCCTCATGACATCACTATTTGTCAATCAATTCTCGGATATGTACCTGAGCCTATATTCTCTTTGGTGGAACGTTATTCGAATAACTCAGCGAAAGGTATGATGGCGGTATTGGGTACAAATCCAAACTTCATATTTGAAGTTTCTAATCGCTACGAAACCAAGATAAGAGAAGTAAGATTGCATTGTGAGAACGGTGTAGCAATCTTAAAGGATGAGAAAGTTGACTATATCGAAATATACAAAGGTGATGATCTCAGTACGTTGGAAAGCGTGGAGTACGAAAAGCGTTCGTTTAGTAAGGAGTCTGCACTTCTCATAGAACTTAGAGAATTTGTCAATTACTTAGGTGGTGGGCCATCTCCGAGAAGTAGCTTTGAGCAAGGTCTCAAGGTGGTAAGTGTAATCGATAGACTAATTGAAATAGACTTAGATAATGATGCGAAATGTTAAGGCGACAGTCATAATTCCTACAACTTTGGATAGAGGCATGCTACTGCCGTATTCAGTTGCTAGTGTTCAAAGACAGACCATCCAGGATATTGAAATATTTATTATTGGAGATGGTGTTTTTGATGAAACCAGAAAGGTGATCCTGGAGTTACAGGCTCGGGATGCCAGAATAAAATTCTTTGATCACCCAAAGCATGAGCGTAGAGGTGAGATTTACCGTCATATGGCCCTTCAGGAAGCAAAAGGGGAGATTGTTTGCTACCTCTGCGATAGGGATTTGATGTTGCCTGATCATATTGAAACTCACTATGAGCGTTGTAAGGATCATAATTTCTCATCGTCTATGTTTATAAGGGTACTTAAAAGCTCCTTCTTGAGGCTAGATCACTATTTTTCATATGTTGGTTCAGCGGCGGAGCAGGACCAGGGTGTGATTATGAGGACGGGAGGATTGTCAATGGTTTCCCATACGCTTGAGTTTTATAAGGCTCTTCCGAAAGGTTGGACAACTACCCCTGCTGATCAGCCTACTGACGCTTTCATGTGGGTACAATTTATGCGGCATAAGGACTGCAAGGCCTATTCACACCCGAAGGCCACCATATTGTACTTAAAACGAGATAAACACCCAGGTTGGTCATCAGAAAAAAGACTTCCTGAACTCAAATATTGGTCTAATTTTCTTAAAGGGGCTAACGAAATTCAATGGGCAAAGGACTCAGCGCTAATCGGATTAGTAAATGAGGCAGACGTAAAACGAAAAAAAAGAGCGGAATTGGGGATATCCCGTAGGTCAGAGATTATCTTTCATTTCAAAAGAGCAATTCACCTACTTCTAAAGTCACTTAGAAAATAAAAGTTAGTATCTGCTGCTACTTGATTGATGATGAAATATGTTTCAATGATTTCTCAAGATCACCAACACTGGGAAAGTTTTCAGCTTTCTCGGAAAGAATAGCAGACTCAAATGGCCATGGAATACCTAAGTCAGGAGCATTCCATTTACATCCCCAATTGTCATCTGCGTTATATGATACATAAGATTCAGAGACTGATTGGAGGTGCAATGAGGACTCGGTATAGTACCAACCGTGCAGCAGTCCTCTTGGGAAAACCAATGCTGCTAATGAATCAGCAAAAAGCTCGTAAAGCGAGTGGGTACCATAGGTGCTTGAATCTTCTCTAAGATCTTTAAGGCCAAGGTAACAATGACCCTTAATTAAACAAAAATACTCATCGTGCCTTAGGTGTAAATGCATGCCTCTGAAGACTTCAGGTTCTGATTTCACAAAGCTCCACTGAACCGGATTCAGGCAACTATTCCAATATTTTTGAAATACTTCAGTAAAAGATCCACGGTGGTCAGACTTTTCATCCAATTGAACAAATTTACAACCTTGTATTTCTTGTCCTGAGATTAGTTTTGATTGATTCATTAATTTCAACTCAAAGGTGTTGTAATGTTGTAAATTCTATGCAGACTCTTACTTAGATAAATTATTCACACAGTGCTCTGAATGAGAATATCATGAGTATAGGCAGCATTAAAACTATATTGCCAGAAACCAATCCTAAGCTTTGGGTTGATACTTGTTGCCTTGTGGTTCCTGTCTTTGTTTCTTTAATTGGCTCCCCGAGGGACTCGAACCAACGACCTGGTGATTAACAGTCATTCGTTTGAGATCGACGTGGGTTATTCACTCAGAAAACACCGACAATTTACCCAAATCGTTACCCAAAACCACAAAAACCTATCGCCTGTTCATAGGCAATTATATGTTTAATGCTTTATATTCAAGGGCTTAAAATGGCGCTCCCTACGAGAATCGAACTCGTGTTTCAGCCTTGAGAGGGCCACGTCCTGGACCGCTAGACGAAGGGAGCGTTTAACTGTTAATGCAACAGGACGGTCATGTTAAACTACCCTGATCATTACATTCAACCTGCATAGATGGTTGAGTGACCAAATTTACTAAATTTTATCAGGAATTAATCATCACTAAGCACATTGTTATTCCGTTCAAGGAACACGGTATCGCTGTTCAGCAACTTTGCCCACATGCCACCGAGGTCGTTCGCCGTTTGCAGCAAGAAGGTTATGAAGCCTACATCGTGGGTGGAAGTGTACGCGATCTGTTATTGGGTAAAGTGCCCAAAGACTATGATGTTGCGACCGATGCGATACCGGAGGAAGTCAAAACAGTATTTCCACGCGCCCGGTTAATCGGGCGTCGTTTCCGCCTGGCCCATGTACGCATGGGTGGAACATTGATCGAGGTCGCTACCTTCCGGGGTCCGCAGGTGAATGAGGACGACGATCATCAGCACCAAAACGGTCGAATTCTGCGCGACAATGTCTGGGGGAGTCTTGAAGAGGATGCTGTACGGCGTGATTTCACCATAAATGCCCTGTTTCTTGATCCGGTCAATGGTGATATCCAGGATTTTGTCGGTGGATACAAGGATCTGTCTGAACGTAAACTGCGACTGATCGGGGATGCCCCTACACGTTACCGGGAAGACCCGGTGCGTTTGCTTCGAGCTGCACGTTTTGTCGCCAAGCTGGGTGTTGAGTTGGGGGAGAAGACGGCAAAACCAGTTAAAGAAATGGCGCCTCTGCTAAAAGACATCCCGCCGGCACGCTTGTTTGAAGAAGTTTGCAAGTTGTTTATGACTGGTCATGCGTCGAGGACCCTGGAAGCACTGCAGCGGTTCCAGTTAACCCGGGCCTTGTTTCCAGTACTGAAGGGTAATGGGCAGTCAGGCAAAGTCCGGACGGATAAAGTAATGCAAATGGCTCTGAAAAATACGGATCAGCGTATTGTCGAAGAAAAACCGGTAACCCCCGCTTTCTTGTTTGCAGCTTTGTTTTGGCAGCCAGTACGTGAGAGGGCGGATGTTTTGCAGGCGGGTGGCATGCAGGAATCCGTCGCCCTGGGTCAGGCAGCTGACGAAGTAATGTCAGCACAGGTAAAAAGAACAGCAGTGCCACGTCGCTTCAGTGTCATTACCCGCCAAATCTGGACCATGCAACCACGTTTCAATCAAACTCATGGTCGCCGTGCCAAGGGCCTGATGAATGAGCGGCGCTTTCGGGCAGCGTATGATTTCCTGTTGCTGAGGGCTTATGAAGATGAATCACTGAAGGACTTGTGCGATCACTGGACCGAAGCACAGAAAGGCGTGAAGATGAATACTGGGCAGAATGATCGTTTTAACAACGACTCCCGACAACCACCACGTCGACGTAGACGGCGGCGTAGTAAACCCTCCGCAAAATCCTGACGGACAGTCACTTAAGGAACCCCTGATCTATTCATGAACTCGTATCTTGTGTCCAAAATGCCCAGTTTCTATGTCGCCTAAAGCGCCTACTTTTGGTGTGAATCTTCGCAATAGCCAGCTATTACGTGCGATCCACGCCTCGCCTGAAGGTGCCTACTCTTGGTGAATCTGGACATTTTGAATCACAACCTACTTCGCTCAGAATAAATCAGTGGCTCCTTAAAGGCGTGGCATTATGAAGGCGTGGCTGGGTCTTGGCAGTAATCTGCAGCAACCTGTGAAACAGTTGAAGGAGGCTTTGAACAGGCTGGGTGAAACAGACAAGCTGGAAGTGCTGAGAGTATCTTCCTTTTATCGCACTCCACCCTGGGGCGATGAGCAGCAAGACGATTTCATCAATGCCGTTGCCGAAATAGAAACCAGCCTTGATCCAGTGCCCCTGTTGCGGGTAATGCAATCGATTGAAGATTCGATGGGCCGTCAGCGTGAAGGGCGTCGTTGGGGCCCGCGGAAGATCGATCTTGACCTGCTTTTATACGCTGAGCAGCAATATCAATCTGCCGAGTTGGTAGTGCCGCATCCCCGGATGTTTGAGAGGGCGTTTGTTTTAGTGCCTATTTGTGAGCTTGAAGCTGAGCTGGACATTCCAGGTCATGGTACAGCAGAAAAGCTCTTACAAAAACTTGATTGTAGCGGTATTGACAGACTGACTGATGAGGGCTGAATCTGCTATGATTTGCGATTCGGAAAATACCATCGGCATGGCATCTGGCCTGGTGTGTGAGAAAAAGAGACATTTGTTGTTTTTTGTCCAGAAAAGGTTGCAATTGTTTCGATTAGTGGTATTATTACAACCAATCTTGGTACGACTGCAACACTACCAAGGTCGCAGGGCGCAAAAAGACGGATACATCACTCCAAAGTATGCCCTTCTTCCTAACCGGAGAAGGGCATTTTTTTTGCTTTCTGATTTTACAGTCGTTTCAAAATACAATAAAATAATCAATAAGATAAGTTAAAAATATATAGTCAGAGCGTGAATATTATCAATATCAAGCAGTTATTTTCAGGCTTGAATTCCAGGAGCCAGCTGCCATGTTGTCAGTTGGCATACAGACAGGACCTACCAAGGTGCGAAAAAACATCATGAATCAGAAATTTCCTAGCTTGTTGCGAAAATACAACATAAAATCAGAACAGAAAACCCTTTCTGAGCGTCTCTGCGAGCCGGATCGGTTCAAAAATTTCAGTGCACAGGCCGGTGATTTACTACTGGATTTTTCCCGCACGGGGATGGACCGGCAGGTACTGACACAACTATTGGACCTGGCTGAACAAAGTGGTGTTGAAGAAGCACGGCAACGGTTTTTTGACGCAGAAAATATTAATTTTACTGAAAATCGACCGGCACTGCATATGGCCATGCGCAGTGATCAGGTGCTCAACAAGCTTGACGCGGACACCGTGACGCGTGTGACTGAAAACCGGCAGCGTATGTTCGAGTTTGCTGCCGCTTTTGCAGCGGGCCATTTACCGGGTCAAGCCGATCAACCTGTCCGCCATATCATTCACATTGGAATTGGTGGTTCTGTATTGGGGCCGCGTCTTCTCATCGAAGCATTGGGTCAAAGCGCTTCACCTGAAGTCCATTTCCTGTCTTCGGTGGATGCGCACCTCCGGAAAGATCTGCTGGCAAGCCTCAACCCGGCAGAAACTGCGGTTATCATCGCCACAAAAAGCTTTACCACGGGTGAAACATTGCTCCACGGGCGCAGGGTTTTGGATTGGATGGAGCAGTCACTGGGAAGGGAAGCTGCGCTTCAGCGTATGTTCGCTGTCAGTGGAAATCAGCAGGCAGTCGAGAACTTTGGCATATCCCTGGAAAACACTCTGTACCTGCCAGACTGGGTAGGGGGGCGCTATTCTCTCTGGTCTGCCGTCAGCCTGGCCGCTGCCGCGGTGATGGGTGATGGTGGTTTCAGCGAGTTTTTACGTGGTGCAGCTGAAATGGATGATCATTTTCAAACTGCTGCTCTAGCGGAGAACCTGCCAGTCTTGATGGCACTAACAGGAATCTGGCATCGCAATATCTGTGACTATCCGGCACAGGCGGTTATTCCTTATGACCATCGTTTGCGCTCTCTTCCCGCCTATTTACAGCAATTAGTGATGGAATCAAACGGCAAGTCGATAGACAGTCAAGGCACACGTGTCAGTTACGATACCTCTCCGGTCCTGTTCGGTGAGCCAGGAACCGATGCCCAGCATTCGTTATTCCAGATGTTCCACCAGGGTAGTGATATCGTGCCGCTGAGTTTTATTGGCGTCATCCAACCGGATCATGAGGACAAGGAAGCCCACGCGGCCTTGCTGGCGAACATGCTGGCCCAGGCAACCGCACTGGCCACCGGTACCGCTGGCTTAGGTATGGAAGTTGAGGATGTGCACAAGCAGATGCCGGGTGAGCGTCCTTCTGAAGTTATTTTGATGGACCGACTCAGCCCTTACACCCTGGGTCAATTATTGGCCTTGTATGAACACAAGGTGTTTGTTGAGAGTGTGATTTGGGATATCAACGCATTTGATCAGTTTGGTGTTGAACTGGGTAAAGTCGTAGCAAACACTATTCAGCCGGCTTTAGAGGATGAGTCTCTTGATCTTCCTGAAGGCTATGGTCTGGATGGAATGCTGGATTATATCCGTAGTAAAAAATAGCCAATTCAAAGTCGTGGGGTGAGGGAATCACACCTGGCAACGTTGTCACAAGAATACGTGTTACAGAAGCCGAGTTGTTGATTTTTGCACAATTCGGCGGGAGTTGGGTAGTCCTCCCAAGACCTTAAAAAACACGGATGTTTTTAAAGAGCGCACATGGACGTGTTTACAGCGAGTCTTGGGAGGACTACCCAGGTTCCGGCGAATCCCAAACGAATTCTACAAGACCAGTGCCATCCGATCGCCGCGACACGGGTACCTGCCCTCTGAGACACGCCGCAAGTACATCCGTGTAGGCTCTTCAAAAACATCCATGTTTTTCAAGGTCTCAGAGGGCAGGTACCCGTATCCCGGCTTGATTTTGGTGGATTCTGTAACAAAAAAATCATTCATAACCGATTACTGGTCACATAAATCCGAGATCAAGCTTTTTTGTCCAGTTAGGGTCGGTTATGCTTCGCATTCTTAAATACACTGACAGGCCACGGGGCCGGAAATAACATGCAGCAAACACCCTATAACCCATTGGAAATTGAGGTGCGCATACAAGCGCGCTGGCAAACTGACAAAACCTATGAAGTGACGGAAGATCCTGATACGGAAAAATTCTACTGCCTGTCCATGCTTCCATACCCGTCTGGTGCTTTGCATATGGGTCACGTTCGCAATTACACCATCGGTGATGTAGTCAGTCGATACCAGCGGATGTTGGGTAAAAATGTGCTTCAGCCCATGGGTTGGGATGCTTTTGGTCTGCCGGCCGAAAATGCTGCAATTAAAAATAATACCGCACCGGCGAAATGGACCTACGCCAATATTGAGCACATGCGCGGGCAATTACAGCGACTTGGTTTCGCCTATGACTGGTCGCGCGAATTTGCTACTTGTACGCCGGAGTATTATCGCTGGGAACAATTGATGTTCACCCGCTTGATGAAAAAAGGTCTCGCTTACCGCAAAGATTCCGAAGTGAACTGGGATCCGGTCGATCAGACCGTGCTGGCCAATGAACAGGTTATTGATGGCCGTGGCTGGCGTTCGGGTGCCGTGGTTGAGCGTCGTAATATTCCTCAGTGGTTCTTGCGCATTACTGATTATGCCGATGAGTTGCTTGGTGGTCTGGATCAACTGGATCAATGGCCGGAAGCGGTCAAGACCATGCAGCGGAACTGGATTGGGCGTTCCGAAGGTGCTGAGTTTGACATGAGCGTTTGTGACGGGCAGGGCAACATAGTGCCTGACGCACCGGCTGTAGGCGTTTTTACGACACGTCCTGATACTGCATTTGGCATGACCTATGCGGTACTTGCACCTGAACACCCGTTGGTGAACGAGGTGACGACTGATGCCCAGCGGCAAAAGGTCGAAGTATTTATCGAGTCAGCCGGGCAGACCAGCGAAGCGGATCGCATGTCTGCAGAAGGTACGCTGGACAAGCGTGGTGTTGATACCGGTGCATTTCTTTTTAATCCATTCACTGCCAAACCCGTGCCTTTGTTCATTGCCGATTATGTGCTGATGGGTTATGGAACCGGCGCGATTATGGCCGTGCCGGGACAGGACCAGCGTGACTGGGACTTTGCCAAGGCGCATGGATTGCCTATCGTACGAACAGTTGAAACACCTGAAGGCTGGGAAGGTGAAGCCTATGTCGAGGATGGCGTGGCCATCAACAGTGAATGGCTGGATGGTCTCGGTGTAGCTGAAGCCAAGGAAAAGGCCATGTTATGGCTGGAAGCCGAAGGCATTGGCGAGCGTAAGGTGAATTTCCGGCTGCGTGACTGGGGTGTTAGCAGACAGCGTTACTGGGGTTGTCCGATCCCGGTTATTTATTGCCCCGATTGTGGCGGTGTTCCTGTACCGGAGGATCAATTGCCGGTGGTATTACCTGAAGATGTCACGTTCATGGGTGTGCAATCCCCTATCAAAGCAGACCCTGATTGGCGAAAAACCACCTGTCCGGAGTGTGGAGGTTCTGCTGAGCGTGAAACCGATACGTTCGATACTTTCATGGAATCATCCTGGTATTTTGCACGCTATTGCTCACCCGGTGCCAATGATATGGTCGATGAGCGTGCCAATTACTGGCTGCCGGTGGATCAGTATATCGGCGGTATAGAACATGCCATCCTGCATCTGATGTATTTCCGCTTCTATCACAAGCTGATGCGTGATGCCGGATTGCTGGAATCCGATGAGCCGGTTACACGGCTTCTTTGCCAGGGCATGGTTATAGCGGAGACATTTCGTCGCGATGCCGAGGATGGCAATACCATCTGGATCAATCCCGCAGATGTCGAAGTTGAACGGGATGACAAGGGCAAGATGACCGGTGCGACATTGATTGCTGATGGTTTGCCGGTGGAAATCGGCGCGATCGAAAAGATGTCCAAGTCCAAGAACAATGGTGTCGATCCGGTACACCTGGTCGAGCGCTATGGTGCGGATACGGTCCGATTGTTTTCCATGTTTGCCTCCCCACCCGACCAATCCCTTGAGTGGTCAGATTCAGGCGTAGAGGGTGCGTTCCGTTTCCTGAAAAGACTGTGGTCTATGTGTACTGAGCATATCGCGACTGGCCCCGTTGAAGTATTAAACAAAAGCGAGCTTAAACCGGAACAGAAAACCATACGGCGTTATGTCCATGACACCATCGCCAAGGTAAGCGACGATATTGGTCGTCGACAGACATTCAATACTGCCATTGCGGCAGTGATGGAGCTGAGTAACCATTTGGGACGATTTGAGGACCGCAGTCCCCAGGGGCGTGCGGTGCTGGATGAGGCCTGGAAGGCCGTGGTACGCTTGATGGCTCCAATCACACCCCATATCTGTGAAACCTTGTGGGAAATGCTGGGTGAGAAAGACAGCGTGGTCACCACGGCCTGGCCGGAAGTTGATGAAACGGCGCGCGTACGTGACCAAATTACACTGGTGGTACAGATTAATGGCAAGCTACGGGCCCGTATTGAAGTGGCGCCTGGCAGTGATGAAGAGACCACCATGGCCGAAGCGATGGCGGAGCAGAATGTCACGCGCCATATTGACGGCAAAACTGTCCGCAAAGTCATATATATCCCGGACCGGCTATTGAATATCGTAGTGGCTTAACGGACACAGCATGAACAAATTGAACCGTCTGTTCCCAATCCTGGCAGTCCTGCTGCTGGTCAGTGCCTGTGGATTCAAGTTGCAGACACGGGCTGAATTACCCTCGGAAATGCAACGGACACGACTGGAAATCGCGATGCCATATAGCGAGTTTGCACGGCGTCTGGAAACCCTTCTGGAGCAGGGTGGGGTCGAGATTGTTATCGCACCTGAAGGCGTTGCAGTGCTGGAGGTGCCACTGAATGAATCGCGCAAGGAAATCCAGTCCATTGGTGATAACGCACGTGTACGTGAATTCCTCGTCCGCCAAACCGTTCAATTCCGTTTGCTGGATAGCAATGGCACTGAGTTGATTCCTCTGCAGACACTTGAACAAAGCCGTGTTTACAGTTTCAACGAACAGGATATTCTGGCGGCCGAGCGGGAAGAGGAGTTTCTGCGAAATGAACTGGCTGACAGCCTTGCCCGCATGGCCGTCAGAAGACTGGGCACCTACCAAAGTGTAAGCAATGCCACTACGAATTGAGCAACTGGCAACCAGTCTGAAACGTGGCCTGGCGCCGGTCTACCTGGTCGGTGGTGAAGAACCACTGTTATTGCAGGAGTGCTGCGACCAGATAAGGGAGGCCGCAAAGGCCCAGGGGTTTATCGAGCGGGAATTATTACAGGTTGAACGTGGTTTCGACTGGTCGGAACTGCGTCAAGCTGCGGCACCGTCGTTATTTGCTACCCAGAAAATCATTGATTTACGCTTACGCACCGGCAAACCCGGGCAGGAAGGCGCCAGGGCGCTGACCGAATGGGCCGAAGCACCGGACCCCAACATGGTGTTACTGGTCAGCTGTGAAAAATGGGATGCTGGCTCTCGCAAATCAAAGTGGGCCGCCAAACTGGAAAAAGCCGGTCAACGAATCGATATCTGGCCGATCACGGCACGGGATTTACCACATTGGCTGGAACAACGAATGCGGCAACATGGCATGCAGCCTGAGCCCGAAGTCGTGCGTATATTAGCGGACCGGCTGGAGGGCAACCTGCTTGCCGCCCGGCAGGAAATAGATCGTCTGGCCTTGCTCAGGGGCGCCGGTAAAATCACAGTAGACGACGTATTGAAAGTGGTTGCCGACAGTAGCCGTTTTGATGCATTTGCCCTGGCTGAGCATATGCTCAGTGGCAATTTGCGTGATGGTTTGCGGGTTGCAGCAGGGTTAAAACGAATGGACACACCACTTCCGATGTTACTCGGTGCGCTGCTCCGCGAACTAAAGATCACTGAAGCATTCCGCCTGGCAATGCGTGGCGGCGAGCATGAGACCACGGTGTTCAGGCGTCTGAATGTCTGGCAGAATCGGCAGAACACCGTGCGTATGGCGGCCAGACGTCTGGATACACGTAAGCTGTTCAAAGCGTTCAAATTGCTGTCGCTGATTGACAGGCAAAGTAAGGGTCGGGCCGCCGGTGATCCCTGGCAGAGTATTGATGCTTTGTTAATTGAGTTATCTGCGTAAGCGTTAGCTCTCCTTCACATGAATAATCAGGATTATCCCTCTACTGAACCACTCGCGTTGTTTGGCGGCACATTTGATCCGGTGCATTATGGTCATCTTCGATGTGCAGAAGAGGCACGCGAAAAACTGGGTCTGAAGAATCTGTACCTGCTGCCTGCAGGCACTCCCCCGCATCGTGCTTCTCCACAGACCACCACCCGGCAAAGACTGGATATGTTGCGGTTGGCGCAATCGGAATTTCCATTGCTGAAAATTGATGACCGCGAGACCCGCCGCGAGGGTCCGTCGTACATGGTTGAAACGTTGCAGGAACTGCGTACGGAGTCTCCACAACAGCCGCTTGTGTTATTGATCGGACAGGATGCCGCCAATCTTTTACACACGTGGTTTCAGTGGCAGCGGTTATTTTCATTGGCTCACATTGTAATTTTGACAAGACCGTCCATAAAAATGGAATACCGGCAGAATGTAGCAGAGCAGATTCAACGACGTTTACATGTCGACCCGCAAAAATTACTCCGTTCACAAGCAGGAGGGGTATTACAGTTGGAAGTCGCATCGATTGATATTTCTGCGACTAACATCAAAAAATTCATCCGCCAGGAACGTCCACTCAGGTCAATGATGCCACCGGCAGTGATCGACTATATCAACGAAAACCACCTGTATTTACCCGCTTGACCAACGGCAGATGCTTATGCCGTGCTTTACGCGACCCACGCTGACGGCTAAAATTGCATGACTTCGTACAGGTAATGCTCAAATTTGAATTCCTTAAACGTTCGAGAAGAATTAACCACCGATGAGTTGCAACAACTCGTTATTTCCTCATTAGAAGATTATAAAGCCGTCGATATCCTGGTCGTTGACGTTTCGGGCAAGAATCCCCTGACTGAACGCATGGTGATTGCATCGGGCAATTCGACACGTCATGTGAAATCTATGGCTGAGAACCTGATTGTCAGCGCAAAAGCTAAAGGCAACCCGCCTTTGGGTGTGGAAGGTGCAGGTGAAGGTGAATGGGTACTGGTCGATTTGAATGACGTTATCGTTCATTTGATGCTGCCCCGGACCCGGGCGTTTTATAATCTTGAAAAACTCTGGGAAGCCAGCGCTGATCACCGCAGTGGCGTAAGCACTTCTGCTTGAAAAAAGGGTAGTACACTAGAATGCACTTGCTGGTGGCTGCTGTTGGTCAACGTATGCCAGGCTGGGTCAATGAAGCCTGGAACGAATACGCCCGTAGAATGCCACCCGGGCTGGGCTTGAGCCTACGCGAAATCACGCTCGCCAAACGCGGTAAAAATGCTGACACCAAACGACTGACTGGTCTTGAAAGCAGGGCGCTGTTTGATGCCATGCCCAAGCGTGCCAGGATTGTTGCATTGGACGTGAGAGGTCAGTCATGGTCAACGGAAAAGCTGGCGGTCAACCTGGAAGAGTGGATGGGTGACGGTCGTGATGTTGGCTTTATGATTGGCGGACCGGATGGTATTTCTGCAGATATCATGAATAAGGCGGATACCCGCTGGTCGCTCGGGCCACTGACTTTGCCGCATCCCCTGGTCAGGGTAGTGCTTGCCGAGCAACTGTACCGGGCATGGACCATTACTCAAAATCACCCGTACCACCGCGCATGAATTCACAGCAAACAATATTACTGGCCTCCGCATCGCCACGGCGCCGGGAATTACTCAAGCAATTGGCGGTCACATTCAAGGTGGAAGCGGCCGATATTGATGAATCGATATTGGATGGCGAAACCCCGCGTGAACATGTATTACGTCTGTCCCGGGAAAAAGCCCTGGCGGGTTTTTTGCAATGTGGTGGCGCGATGCCCACATTGGGCTCGGACACCATCGTGTTACTGGATGACGAGATTCTCGGTAAACCCGGGTCGCGGGCGGAAGCTGAAAGTATGCTGAAGCGTTTGTCCGGAAATACACATCACGTTTATTCGGCCGTTGCTTTGGTGTTAAAGCCGGACAAGGTGATGGATACCCTTAATATCACAGCTGTGACGTTTGGGAATATGCCGGATTCGTGGATCAAGCAGTATTGCCAAAGCGATGAACCGATGGACAAGGCCGGTGCATATGCGGTGCAGGGTGGAACTGGCCAGCACATTCGCCGTATTGAGGGCAGTTACTCGGGTGTGATGGGTTTGCCATTGTATGAGACGGCAGAATTACTTCGCCGGGCTGGTTTGCTGGTATAAGTGATGCAGTACACTAGTCACCTTGAATCGAGAGCCTGCGGCTGTGGAGCAATACGCGTATGAGCGAAGAAATCCTGATTAATGTAACCCCTACAGAAACCCGCGTAGCTTTGGTTGAAAACGGTATGTTGCAAGAGGTTTCCCTGGAACGAAACAGCCATCTTGGCTACCTGGGAAATATCTATAAGGGTACCGTGTCCCGTGTATTGCCGGGTATGCAGGCAGCATTCATCGATATCGGTCTTGATCGCACCGCATTTTTACATGCTTCGGACATCTATAGAGTGCAGCGTGAACAGATGCCTGAGAATCCACCACCGGAACCTCCGATCGCTTCCCTGGTACGTGAAGGTGAGGCGGTCGTGGTACAGGTGATCAAGGATCCATTGGGAACCAAAGGTGCTCGTTTGACCACCAACTTGAGTATTCCGTCCCGATTCCTGGTGTTACTGCCCGATTGTGAAACCATTGCGGTATCGGTGCGTATTGAAGATGAAGCGGAACGCAATCGTCTGAAAAAACTGCTGGCTACCCTGCGGGAACACAAGGGAGAGCACGGTTATATTGTTCGTACCAATGCCGAAAATATTAATGAATTTGCCTTGTCGGCAGATATGTCTTACCTGAGCAAAATCTGGGAGAGTATCGTCGAGCAGGTCAAAATCAGCCAACCCGGTGAATGTATTTATGAAGATCTTTCACTGCCGTTGCGGGCCGTACGGGATCACATGCATGAAGACGTGGAGAAAATCCGTATAGATTCAAACGAAGAATTCTTACGTTTAAAGGATTTCACCGGTAAATTCTTACCCGAATGGGCACAGCGGATTAAAGCTTATACAGCGGAGCGCCCGATATTTGATCTTTATGGTATCGAAGATGAAATAGACAATGCATTGCACCCCTCAACGCCGCTGAAATCAGGTGGCCACCTGGTCATTGATCAGACTGAAGCGATGACTACCATTGACGTGAATACCGGTGCTTTCGTCGGTCATCGGACATTGGAAGAAACTATCTACAAAACCAACCTGGAAGCTGTGCAATCCATCGCTAGGCAACTGAGGTTGAGAAACCTCGGTGGCATCATCATCATTGATTTTATTGATATGAATAACGATGAGCACAAGCGCCAGGTGATGCTTGCCCTGGAGCGCGCATTGGAACGCGATCATGCAAAAACCAACATATGTGAGATTTCTTCACTCGGCCTGATTGAAATGACCCGCAAGCGCACAACAGAAAGCCTTGGTCATTTGTTGTGCGAACCTTGTCCCGTATGTTCCGGACGGGGTGTGTTAAAGAGTGCGGAAACGGTATGCCTTGAAGTTTTTCGCGAGATTATGCGTTCCAGTCGTCAGTTTGAAGCCAGCCGGTTGTTGGTCGTCGCATCAACGGGTGTGGTGGATAAAATCCTGGATGATCAATCCACAACCGTTGCTGAGCTTGAGGAAGTGATCGGTAAATCTATCCGTTTCCAGCGTGAAGACCAATATACCCAGGAGCAGTTTGATGTGGTGTTGCTCTAGCCGCTGGCTTACAAGAATCTGATGAAAAGTTTGAAAAAGATTTTCCAGCGGCTTAAGACGCTATTGTGGACAGCACTGACAATATTGACAGTGCTGGCGGCAGTCGTTGTGGGAATCGGCAAACTACTGATGCCATACAGTGTTCATTACCAACCGGAACTCGAAGCCTGGTTGTCAAAGGCGTTTAACCAACCGGTTAAAGTAGAAAGTTTCAGTGGTGAGTGGAAAGCGTTCGGGCCACGCATCAGGCTCCAGGGTGTCTCCCTGATGGCGGACGGCGGGCAGCCTGAGATTGCCATTAGCCGGGCAGCACTGGATGTCAAACCGCTGAACGCCCTGATTCCAGGCCGGCCCTTATACAGTTTCCGGATTATTGGTGCAGACCTGGCGCTGGAACGTACCAGTGATGGTCGCTACCTGTTGTCGGGTCTGGGTGTCAGTGGCACCGGAGCGAGCCGCAGTAGCAGCCCTCGTTTGCGTGATGTTGCTTTGAACGGTGAAGTCCGCTTGCAGGATATCAGTCTCACTTTTGATGACCCTGAACGTGAAATTCATATTGTTCTGAGCAATGTAAATGGCCGTCTCAAGGCGGATGGCCGACGTATAGCAGCCGAGATAAAAGCCAGGGTGACAGACAGGGACAGACGTCGTGTGGTAGGCGACCTGGATGCCATCATCCAGGTCAGGCTCGACTCTGAACAGCATCTCAAGGAAGCCCATTGGCACGTTGAAACCGGTGAGTTGATGTTAGCGGACCTAATCAGGCAATTGCCGCACCATCCATTGATTCCAGTTTCAGGTCGGCTGAACGCAGAAGTGTGGGGTGAATGGAAGTTGGGAACCCCACAACAGATGCAGGGTGTACTTGATCTGCGAGACGCACAGCTATCTTCTCAAATCGGGCCTCTGATAGTCGACCATTTGAACAGCCGGTTTAATTTTCAATTTGCTCACCGCAAAGACTGGCGTTTTGATCTGTCAGACCTGAAAGTGGGATACGCGGGTGCACAGTGGCAGAGTGATCGGCTCTCCGTGGCCAGAAACCTGCCCGCTGATCTGGGTCTCTGGATCAGTGCTGATTATGTCGAACTGGAGTATCCGCTGCAGCTGACACAACGAATCATGTCCACCTACAATATCTCATGGCCAACTGCAATTCCGAGGCGCGCGCAGGGTACAGTTACAGACTTTGACCTGGTGCTGGATACGAAATGGCAACTGGAAATGGTTAAAGGTCAGCTTGAAAACGGTCGTTTCTGGGGCTGGGATAAAGGGCCGGATATTGAGGGTATCAATGCCCTGATAGATATCGACGCCGGCGCCGGTGATGTCAGTTTTGGTGGGTCATCGGTCAAGCTTGACTGGTTGAGAGTTTTCCGTCGGCCGGTGATTGTTGCGATGAACGATTGCAATCTGGAAGTCCTTTGGACAGGCAAGACCGACTGGCAATTCGATCTGAATCGCTGCCAGGTTGAGAACGATGATATCAGTGCGTTTGGCAGGTTGCGTATGGCTTCCAGTGAAGGTAAACCCGTCGTTGATATTAATGTTGCCCTGGATCGTGGGGACGTCTCACGTTTTGGGGATTATTGGCCTCAAAACATTATGAAGTCGCGAACTTTACGATGGTTACGCACATCGTTGCTTAATGGTCAGGTCTTAAATGGCCGTTACTCCATGGTCGGAGACATGGACGATTTTCCTTTCACTAATCACCGTGGGCGGCTTCAGGCCATCGCACCGGTAAAAAATGCGAGTCTCAAATATGCCGACGGCTGGCCACAGCTCAGGCAGGTGGATGCGACAGCGCTGTTTGAAGGCCCCGGCATGTATGTTGAAGGAAAAGTCGGGAGCGCGATGGGTGCGGTGGTTGATAAAGTGACCGCCCGTATCGACAATTTCAAAAAACCGGTGCTGGATGTCAGCTATCAAACAGCAACGGGATTACCTGATTTGGTCGGGTTTATCAAGCAAACTCCCTTGCTGGATAACCTTGAGCTAGACCCTGAACAATTTGTGCTGACCGGGGAATCGGAAGTAACCGGCCACTTACATACACGGCTGGGAGATACCTCTGAACCATTGCAGGTCAACGGAACCCTGCTACTAAAAGGCAATCAATTCACCGACCTGAATTCCGGCATCGTGCTGGACGGGATTACCGGAACACTTGACTATAGCCGCGACGGGCTTGAAGCGGTGGATTTGCCCAGCACTTACAGGGGCTTTCCGGTGGCCCTCGACATTTCATCCGATTGGGATGCAGAAGAGGTATTTCGTGCCCGTATTAATGGTAATTTGCCAGTTGAAAAAGTCATTCCTGATGAGTTACTTGAGCTTGAACCATTGTTCGCCAGGGCCAGCGGTAGCAGTCGTTGGGATGTCAACATCAGCGTGGCTTCTGTTGAGGGTAGTGAAGACAAGGATATATGGCTGAATATTTACAGTAGTCTGGAAGGTGTCAGTATCGATTTGCCTGCACCCCTGAAGAAGTCTGCCGATTCCAGCAGACCCTTTCTGGTGCGTTACCCGATCCGCGCAGAGCAGCATGTGGTCACTGCAGATTTCCTGAGTCAGCTACAGCTTAAAATGGAGTTGTCAAAAGATGACTCGCGCCCGATTCGTGCCGCCGTTCAATTGGGTGGAGAGGTCGAAGCACTTCCGGGCGAGGGGCTGTTTGTTGTAAATGGTGCTACTTCAGAATTTGATCTTGATGGCTGGGTGGATCTGGCCGTAGACCGTTTTGCTGAAACGGAAGAGAACGATGGTCTCACCATAAAAACTGCCAATGTAGATGCCGATGAGGTAAGGATATTTGATCGCTTGTTCGATAATGTTCAGCTCAATATGTCTTACAACGATGGCATCATTACCGGAGATTTTGACGCGCAGGATATATACGGTAGCGTTCATTATTACAAGAATGAAGAGGGCGCCCACAGTATGTCGGGTGAATTTGAACGTCTGATCGTACCGGATGCGCTTGCTGAGGGATTGATGATGGAGTCAGATCCCGCCGAACTGCCGGAAATGCATTTTTACAGCAAGGAATTCAGTTACCTCGGGGTTGATTTGGGCGAAACACGTATCGAGGGTTATCCTGTCAAAAATGGCTTCCATATAGAGTCCATTGAGGCGCAATCACCGCGTTTTAATTTCAGTGCGCGTGGCGACTGGTTCAGGGTCGAAAACGGCGAACGCTCAGATTTCGATATACGTATTACCTCGGAAAGCCTGGGCACGGTTTTGGAGGCCATGGATATCTCATCAGCGATGCGGGGCGGGCAGACACTGGTCCATTTTGATGCCTGGTGGGAGGGTCCGCCAGCCGCTTTTGCACTTGAACGACTGAACGGTGAGATGGATATCAGTGTGGTCCAGGGAAACATCTTGACTGCGGACCCAGGTGCCGGGCGTATGTTGGGCTTACTTAGCCTGACTGAATTACCACGGCGTTTGGCCATGGATTTCCGTGATGTATTTGACGATGGCTTCAGTTTTGACGAGGCTAAAGGCACGATGCGACTTGAAAATGGCACAAGTTACACCGATGACATGTTATTGAGCTCGACAGTGGCAGACATAACTATTGTCGGTAGTGCCGACCTGGTTGCACAGACATTTGATTACGAGTTTGTGGTTCGACCGGGTGTCAGTAAAACCTTGCCGGTTATAGGTGCTATTGCAGGCGGTCCGGTTGGCGCCGCTGCGGGCCTCGCTTTACAGGCCATACTGCGTGACGCACTGGGTGAAGCAGCAGAAGCGAGGTACACCATTGGTGGCACCTGGGAAGATCCGCTGGTAGAACCGGTAGAAAAATTGCCAAACACAAGCATTAAAGAAAGCCCCGGTTCAAGTGAGCCAGTGCTTGAACAGCCTGAAATAATAAAAGCCGGAACGACCGGTCAACCAACAACAAATGAGAATACCAATGACTGATGCATTAAAACTGGCAGAGCAACAACTGCTTGCCCCGGGCGGTCTTAGCCACACAGACTTGGAAAAGGTTTTGCATCATTTGATGGGGCCTGCGGTGGATTCCGGGGATTTATATTTTCAAAATACCTGCCATGAAGCCTGGTCACTGGAAGATGGACTGGTCAGAAGCGCCACCCATGCGGTGGAGCAGGGTGTTGGTATCCGCGCAATCAGCGGAGAGAAAACCGGTTTTGCCTACGCCGACGAAATCATCATGCCATCCTTGATGCAGGCATCGACGGCTGCACGTGCGATCGCCCGGCAAGGATCACAAGGTACGGTTCAGGCCTGGCGCCGGCAGGATCAGCAGGCATTGTATTTGCCGGATGATCCCATGACCGCGCTCAGCGCGGACCAGAAAGTTGACCTGTTGCGCCAGATTGATACTTATGCCCGTTCATTGGACCCCAAGGTAAAACAGGTGATGGTGAGTCTTGC